>Ga0099824_1001226_pt1 | contig 35308 bp, 17 predicted proteins | sample SiratrowhiteBW_FD_76837 | JGI IMG/M metagenome (GOLD analysis project Ga0099824, IMG submission 76837) | Root nodule microbial communities of legume samples collected from California, USA - Siratro white BW | ecosystem: Host-associated > Plants > Roots > Nodule | place: USA: California... | reverse complement strand
TTTAGTGTACAGTTATTCTTCCAGGAAGGAACACCAATTCAAGTATTTGTTGTTAGCATAGGGTACACGCAAAAAGAAACCAAAATCAAATAAATCTTTGATGTTACAATCACTAAAATAAAGCAAACTACTATTAGACATTTTCACCATTACACTAATCTAACATTGTATGAATACAGATCTGACCTCATCCAACAACTTTAACACAAATATAGACGTGATTTTGTGGGCCAGTAAATTATAGTTGACTATATGTAATAAAACTCACATGTCTCGTCTCCTGAGAGTTGAGACAAGACTAAAACTGGCTAGCCTTATAGGCCTTAACTTCTCATGTAAGTGAATACATTGCCAAAAAAGGAAAGGATTAGGCTACACAAACGAACATAGACCTTTCTGGAAGCCTAGAACTTGAACTTTGACTTGCCGATGAAGAATCTGAAACAAGAAATGAGGAAATAAGGAATCAGTTAGCACATAAAATCAAAATGGTAACCAAGGAAAATAAAAAATTCTCCAATCACAACTCCATATATAAGTAATAAGCAGTTCAGAGTTACCATTATCATCCAACGCAAAGGCGTCTGATAATTTTTCACATTTCATTTTCAAGCGAGCATCTACCTCCCGTGAAACAGCCAAGCGATATTCAGTCATATCCTAAGGATATTGTTGACTTGTCAATAACGAAAAGCATAAGATTTAATAACATAAAATAAAAACATAAATCTACCACAGAAAGAGCATTTATAGCTGACTTTCATGTGCAGTTACATAGTATACCACAGATAATGGTGTTTTTTGATGCTGAGTTTGCCACAAATAAGCAGGCGTAATTCCCAAAAAACGATTTGGAACACCACCAACTCCAGGCTCCACTGGATCCGAAGCAACAAGAGCAGAAATAGCCCCACTAACAGAGCTGTTTGGAGTGTTATAATTAGAAGAGTTGGCCCCACTAACAGTACTGTCAAGGGAACCTCGAGACACTACACTTAGCTTTTCAATGTCTTCATCATGAACTTCCCCATCTTTGGAGATAAGAGGTAGTCTCAATCGTTGAGCTGCTTCAGCAACAACCATTTGATGCTCTAAAGTCTGATAGACCTGACAATATATATACATGTAAATTTTGTTTAAATCAATAAAGACCAATTCGCCAAAAAATAAAAACATATAAACTACAAATGCCAAGACTCAAATTTTCCAAGACCAAAAATCAATAACATTCTTACAGAGGCAATATATTTGTTCATAAATTAAACTAACTTTTCAGAAGCAATAATTCAAAACCTGAGGAGAGTTCCTCAACCCGAGCTGTGGATACAGGTTGCCTGTATCTCTAATTCCACCAAGGTTGGATACAGAAATGGCTTGCTGATACTCTTCCACCATTGCTATAGCCTCAGAATATATAGCCTGCAACCAAATCCCCATATGAGAAATACAATTCACCAAGTACATAAGTTCAATAAAAGCATTAGTGAGGAGAGTAGATCACATGATTTTCAAACCTTCGAAGAAGGCAAAGACCAAGACATAAATTGGAAGTTGATGGGAACTATCTTACGGTAAATCATATTTTGAAGTTTTGGTCTTTAACCAAACTGAATAACATGTGATACATATAAGTAGCAAATCTCACCAAGTGGGACAAAAAACAATTGTCATTGTAACAATCACACTACCCTTAACCAACACGTTCCAGTGATACCAAAGACTGCAATCTTACACCCAGATCACAATTCTAAGTCCAAATATCACATACCATTTTAGCAAATCTCTACTTTAAGCTTAGATGCAGTACCTTAGGAGGTGTTTTCAAACAGAATTGAAGTTTCATCTTAGTAGTCCACGTAATCTTTTAAAACAAGCCATATTTCACTGATCAACGAGGTACAATTCTAATTTTGATTAAATAACAACACAAACAGCACCTAAAAAAGTATTTTATGCAGGTTTTATCCTTTCAACAAACAGATATTATACACTCTGTATAAATAAGCCTTTACCATGGCTTCCAGGTAACGCAGTCTTTCCCTGCACATTTCCTCTCTGGCCTGCAAGACAACACATGAAAAATCAATACCCAACTCAGTTTTACTTAATTTTTGGGAAATTTGAGAAAATGGGTAAAAAAAAGTTTAAAATTTGAAAACAAAAACTGTGGTGGGACATTTCACAAACATATAGAGATCAGAATGGGGGGAGAGAGATACGAGTTGGAGATCGTTGAAGAGAGGCTTGGAGATGAGAGATCCATCGGGAGCGAAGCAGTGGCGCTCCAGCTGATCAACCACCTGCGCCACGTCGGCGGGGAGGTTCTGGCCGTGCAAGCCCTTCACCATCGGCCAATACGGTGTCGCTTTGTCACTTCACTGTTGTTGTGTTCGATGCCTTCAACTTGAAGAAGCGCCAAGTTTGTTCAACATCTCAATTCTCAAAACCGACCAACCTATATTTAAAATAATAATAATAATAATAATAATAATAATAATAATAATAATAATAATAGTAGTAGTAAAGTTCTATATGTTAGTTATTTTTTAACAATAATAATAATAATAAAATAATAATAATAGTCCCATTGAGTGAGTTTATTGAAACTAAGATTAATCCATTCAAATCTTCAACCATATGCCTATATAATTTCTCTAGTGTGATTATTAAAAATGGTTTTCCTTTGTCCATGTGAGGAATTTCTAATGTCTAAAGGGAATAAATTATATTTAAAGAACATTTTTTTTATGTTATTTATGTTTTTCCTTTTAACATTTTTTTCATGACTTCTCATTTATTATGATTTCTAATTAGTTTACTTTTAAAAAAAAAAAAACTATAAAGATGTATACAACAGTATATTACTAAATTATGTATGTATATTTTTTAAAAGATATAAAATAATTATGACAAAATAGTGACTAAAAACATATTTAATATGTTAAAAAAAGTTTAACTCAGCCAAGATTTTAAAAATGGTCCAACTTTTTTTTGTCGTATCGCCTACTTTCTTTTCTGACAATTTCTTTTATCACAGTGTCAACTTGTTTTTAGTGTCTTGCTGAATCTAATTATAGTTGCACCAATTATATTTGTATGCAATATTTATCATAATATTGAAAACTATGTCTGTAATTCTGATCACTAATATATATACCTTTGAAATAAATTATTAAGTATACTTAATCAATTTATTTTATTACAAGTATAATTATCTAAAATATTATATGAATATCTATGTATACGTGATTAATGTTACTTTTTGGTTAATAATATTAGTTTAACATTGATAGTAAAAAAATGTTTATAATATCATTCAATTATAAAAAAAAAATGAAAACAATTTTTCTTAAGACAAATTTTTCAAACAACAAATTTTTATTAGACGATAGTGAAAAAAAATATTTTTATTATTAATAAACATATATTATTTTTAAATATTAATTTAATAAATAAAAGTAAAATATTTTTTTTTGTAAATTTAATTTTTATACATATTTAATTTTTTAAACAAAAAATCGTAATAAACTAGATATAGTAAGAAAAGATGGTTAAAAATGAAAAATGAATAATATAAAAATTAAAGTTAATATTTTTTAAATATAATTTGCTTTCTCACATAATATGAAATTCAAACTTTAAACAATTATTTTTAATAGTTATTAAAATATGTCCAAGTACACAAAAAACCTATAAAATACAAATCTTTATCTGTTTTAAAAGACTTTTAAATTTATATCTTTAAAAATTATTCTTTTGGTAAATTTTTTGCCTTGTAACTAAATCAACTTATTTTTAAAATTATCAAAACCATTTCTTATTATTAATCTTTATAATTTATCTTTTTCTTATTATTTAACTCTTATAATTTAAAAGACAATATATGCAATTTAATAATTTTTAATATAATTACATTTAATGTGTTATTAAATATTCTAAAAATTTAATAATTTTATTTATGTGTACATACTTTTTAAAAACATTAAATATAAATATAAAAATTATAATTTAAACGTGCACCCACTTCAAATTAAGCAATATTTATATCCTCAACATTTAGTATTTGCAATTAAACTTTAACTTAAGATTTTGTGAAAATAAAAAAAAATACTTATTTAATGTGACATCAATATATTTACAAATAAATTAAGATTTCTATTTTCAAATAGTTAAATATTTCAAAAATTTCTCAAAAAAGATTAATCTTAAATACTTTTATTTTAAATTTACTCTAAAACTCATTTCAATTTCATAATTCTTAAAACTCTTCTGTAAATAGTGTCTTTTTATGTTCTTGTTCATTGACACACTTCACCAAAGACTTTATCACAGATAATTGAAACAGAAAATCCTATTATAATATCTTAAAATGCTTTGCTACCTATTTTCATCACAATCAAAACTTTCTACCACCTTCCATAAACATCAACAAAAAATAGTTAAATAAAAAAATACTTTCACGTTATGATAAAAAAATAAAAAATTATAATAATCTTTTTATTGGCAAGCAAGAAGTTTCATTACTAAGGGTATGAGTGATATTCTAAAACATGTATAGCAAAGTCTATAACTTAAATTCCAGAATCCTTCAAGACAACCTCTCATCCAGAATGTAACCAACTTCACAGAAATTCTCAAAATCCAAGTATTATAAACTTTGGGTTCTTCTGTAATATCTTCTACTAACCAGTCTTCCCATATTTGATTCATTGTATCCAATTTTCATCTTTAGGAGAAAACCTTACATCTTTACGGTTGGAATCAATTATTGTTACTTTATAATAAATTAAATTTTATTGTTTTACTTATTTATTATCTTTAATATTTATAGAAAAGTACTATAAAAAGTTGAGAATAAAGTCAGAAAAAATAATCGTGAAGTTTACTTTCTAATATTGTTGATCTTGAAGTGGAGAAAATTTCAATGTGTTAACTATGTTGGTTTCTCTACGAATCTCTAATTTCTAGTATTTGGGGCGATAAGAAGATACTTGCCAAAGGTAGCTGATGCTCTCGTTAGTGTTTGGTTATCAAAAGTTTTCCTAAGGTGTCTTAGAATTCATCTCTCCCAAAAGTCCTCTAATTACTCATTGTTCACTATTTATACCCTTTTTTCGGGTGACTCTTCATTTGTTTTATGTTATCAGGAAGACTTATAGCCTGTTTTGTCATATATATGATAGTTGTTATGCACTATGTGTTAGAGGGAAGACGTGCTCTCTAGGTGTCTGAAGGAAGATGTGTGGTCTTTTCTTTGTTAGATGAAGGGAGCGTCGTTTATTGAGATTTGTTTCTTTGTCAAATTGAGATGCTCGTTCCTCATACAAGGAAAGTGGGGATGTTGGTTTGTTGGTGCTGGCTGGGTACCTCTGTCGACCTGGGTACTTGTCGGCCTGGGTTCTCTCTGCAATGGGCTTTGTGAATACATGTTGTCAGTCATGCTCATTAGTGGTCTTATAGTCTCCCAAGCTTGAGTAGTTATTGAACTATGACGAGTTTGATGAGTGGTGTTGTCGGTCCTACTTTTTGGTGGCCGTATAGTGAATGTTGTCGGGCATACCCCTTGGTGACCGACCGTACAGTACACTAGTCTTCCAAGCTCGAGTAGTCTTTAGATTACAAAGAATTTCAATAAGTGAATGTTGTCAGTCAGCCATGCTTTTTTATGGCTGCATAGTAAACTACCTGATGTTGTCGGCCATGCTTTCTACTGATCGCATAGTATACCAACTGATGTTGTCGACCATGCTTTTTGATAGTTGCGTAGTGTACCAATTGATATTGTCGGTCATGCTTTTCAATGGCTGTGTAGTGCACCAACTGATATTATTGGCCATGCTTTTATGATGACTGCGTAGTACTACCAACTGATATTGTCGCCATACTTTTTGATGATGTTGTTGCCATATTTTCTGATGGTCGCACAGTACATCAACGACATTGTCGTGCTTTCTGATATTTACTAATAATAATTAAAACTAATATCAGTTTCTAAAATAATAAAATCTAAATAAATATTTTTATTTTCTTTTTAAATTTAAAAATAATTTCGACCTTACCCATTTGAATTTAAAAAAGTTATTTTACTTTGTAAACAAATATGATTTTCGATCCTAAATAGTAAAGTTAATGGTCTAAATACAACTTTGAATTCAAAATTTTAAAATTTAAACTCTAAATTCCGGAGTTTATTTTGGCCTCTTAAATTTAGTGTTTAGATATTAAAATAATATTTTTATATTTGGAAAACTAAAACCAAAATTACTTTTAAATTTAGAGACAAAAGCAGAATTAAATCAATTTTTTAATAAAGAAAATATATCAAAGGTGTAAAAATTTATAAGAAGTAAAATATAGTATTATTAACAACTAAAATAGTAAAACAAAGTTTTATAAAACCAAAGCAATAAAAGAAAAAGTATTTAAAATATATAACAAGTGAATTACAAGAACAATAATTCTCTCTCTATACATAAGTCAAAATATAGTTAAAAACACATCAAAACTTTAATTATTTTAATAAGTTGTAATAATAAATTTTAAAAACTACTTTCATGAATATATTTAATTTCTTTAAATAAAAAATACTCTAGTTTTTAAACTGTAATTATGATATATTTTTGATATTTTGTGTGCTTTTATAAAATTTATGCATGTTTTGTGCACGAAGAAGTGATAAGTTGAAGATTCAAAGGTAAAAGGAAGCAAATTGAAAGCAGTGTTTGTGTTGATCGTGGAGTGTTCTCTGAATCATTCATTCCTCTCTCTTTAACATGCCCTCTGCTCAGGATCCCTTTTACGTTGTCAAGTCTGAGATTCAAGATTCGGTAATTTTTTTCTACAATTATTTTATTTTCTTAACATTTCGGATTAGATTTTCATTTTTCCTTCAATGATTCATGTTGCGTATTTGAGTGGATGAAGGCTATTTTGTCTTTTAGGTTATTACTAATCTAATTAGGCTTTTTCCTACGTAAATTTGGGATTTTTGAAGGAACCCAGTTGCGATCTGTGGCTTTGTTGTGTGTGGACCGTACGATTTCTTGTGGGTGTATAACTGATTGGACGCTGAAAACAGTGGAAAAGAGAATTGTTGCGTGTGAATTTGGGGTTTTAAGTGGAAATTGAAATGGGATCTGTGATTGAAACAGGATATTATGCTAAATAGAAATGTGAACTGATGAGTTGTTGGTGTTTTGATTTGTTTTTCGATGGATCAGTTTATTTATGTTTAGTTGATTATCTGATTCTTTGTTAATTTCTGTGAAGATTGATAAGCTGCAATCTACTTTTCATCAATGGAAAAACACTTCCAATGCTGCAGAACAGGGACGTCTTACGAAGGAGGTTCGTGCTGGATGCGAAAGCATAGAGTGGCAGGTAGACCTATTGCATGCATCTGCAGAATCAATGACAGAATGACTTATTGTTAGATCATTGATGAGCTTTTTCATTCTTTTAACGTGTTCTTGTCATAAGTTGCATGAATTCAGATCTAGTAGATTAGACATGCTTGTTGGTGGCTTTTGGTGTCCAATATTATCGTGATTTCTTGGAGGGTAGGATATGAGGATTTCATTTAATTCTCGGAAACACTTCAATCCTTATCCTTTTGAGTACGTTGAGTTTGGGGTACTTTGAAAGGACGAAAAAAAACCTGGTTATTTGAATGCCCTTGGAAATGTTTATAAGTTTGTTCTAAATATCTTTTTTTGGAATATAATTAGAAATTTATAAATTAATATATTTGATTTTAATACATTTTTGGAAATGTTGTCCATGGTCTTTTCTTCTGAAACCAAACCTATATACAAATGCTGAAGTCTGATTTTTTGATAGAAAGGTGGATGAATTGGATAAAGCAATTGCTGTAGCGTCTAGAGATCCTTCTTGGTATGGAATTGATGAAGTTGAGCTTGAAAGCCGAAAGACATGGACAAGCAGTGCTCGATCTCAGGTATCTAAAATGTATGCAAGATTTAGTAGCTAGGAAGACACTAGTTTTTTCTTTTTAATGTTCAAATGCTGTTTATTATCTTTATTTTCTTATAAACATCTTGCACAAAATATTCCTTGTTACGTTGCATTATTAGGTTGTAACAATGAAGAAAGCGTTGGAGGCTGGAAAGGGTTCAAGTACCACAAGCCACGGCAGTGTAAATGGGATGCGCCAAGAACTCATGAGGCTACCAAGTTCTCATCAAAATGATCCCTACAACCAGTATGCTGCCCGAGATAATGATGATTTCATACAATCAGAATCAGATAGACAAATGCTTCTTATAAAGTACTTCTCTCCTCTTATCTCTCATGCTAATTGAACTGGATTTTGGATATCTTTTGTTCTACTATGGCATAGCTCTACTTTTTTAAAGTTGACTTTTGTATATTTTTGTCGGATTAAACTATAACTATAGCCATTATTCTGCATATTGTCAGTCTTGCACTAGCTTTCTAAGACACGAGTGAAATGCTTTCTATGTGCATGAAACTTGTACCGACATATTTTTTGAGATACACCTAATTGTAGAGGTGGCAAAGTGAGTCAATCCAGCTAGCCCTGCCATCAACCCCTCAAAGTGGGGCAGGTTAGCTCGATAGCAAAAGATGGGTTGAAGGGTGCAACCCACTCTGTTTATTAACAGGTCAGAAATGGGTTGGCCAATCAAGGAGTAAAAGGCAGGTGAGCAGGTGAACATGGTTGGTTGGCAACCCACCCAAATTAAGAAAGAAGACTCAATTAAATTTCAGAATTTAAATATACTTTTTGTTATCATCTAATACTTGTTGAATAATTGTCAATACCAAATGAGTAATTCAATAGATTATTGCATTGCTTTTTTTTAGAATTGCTAAGATACAATACAACTCAAACACCACGCTAGCTTCATAGATTTATATTTTTTTCTTATAAAATTATAAAAAATATTGGATGCAATAAGAATAATTCTTGGTAAATGGTGATGCATTTAAATTGGAAAAAAACAGTCTGCAGGTTGACCTGCTCTGACTCACTGGGTTGGGTTGGACCAGCTTGGTGGGTTCAACTATCTAACCCACCCACCAAAAATGTTGGATCGACCTGGCTGTTTGTATTCACTTTGTCACCCTGACCTATTTGTTGAATAAACTGTGATGAAAAAAAGTGATTATTCTGTGTGTGATTGCAGGGAAATTTTCTACTCATCGTTTCATTTACTGCTTGTAATTTTTTGTTTGTGAAGAAAATTCTCATTACCATTTTCTTATAATTATTTGAGTGAGGTTTGTATCTACGCTTGGTATTTACTTATATATATATATATATATGGGTAAACTTCTCTAGATGCATTTCTAGGAAAAGAAAGAAAAATTGAATTTTCGTAAACTAAAATAAGTTTCATTTACTGCTTTTAAACTTTTGTTTGTGAAGAAATTTTCTCATTATCATGTTTATAATTCTTTGAGTGATGGTGGATTACTCTTGGTATTACTTTTATATATTTGGATAAACTTCTCTATATGCACTTCTAAGAAATGAAAGAAAGAAAAATATTTTTCATAAACGAAAATGAGCTTCTTTTTAAGTTAAAATGAACTTAAGCATGAGTTTATTAGTAAAAGTTTTCTCATAATAGTTTCTCTAAGAGATAATTTTATGCATACGCTAAGTTTAATTTATAGAGAAGTTTATTTCATCTTTTCTTATTTTTTTCTGCTTAAAGTATTATCAAGAAATTCTTTTAAACAGACCTTTCAAGTCATTACTGCAGTGGTTGATTTCTTTTCTTCTTGTCTCTTAGAATGAAAAAGAAAATAGAAAGAGGAATAAAGTCCGTAGGTAACCTTGACAAAGGCAAAATGTATGAGATACACTGCTCGAGAATTTAGAAAACTTTATGCCATGGTATCTGCCTCTGGTTGCTATTTTAGTTTTGATTTATATTTCTATTATGGCGATAGGAAACAGGATGAGGAATTAGACGAACTTAGTGAAAGTGTACGAAGAATTGGAGGTGTTGGACTTACAATTCATGATGAACTCACTGCACAGGTAATGGTTTTTTGAGATGTTTTTACTCTCCTTGATTCTATCTATTTTGCTTCAGAATATTGATGGCTAGGTAGCTTCCTATTTTCACCTGTTTCCTTCAATTTGCTTGAACAAAACTATTTTTTTTTTGCCTCTAGCTCTGAAATAAATTATTTTTATCTGACATTTCTGACTCCTACACTGTCAATGTCAATTTTAATGCTCCAGGACAAGATTCTAGAGGAACTTGGTTCTGAGATGGACAGTACAACAACTCGTCTTGATTTTGTCCAAGTGAGTTTCTGCATCTATTCTTCATTTTTCTCCTTCAAATCGTTTAGTTTGGTTTTATCTTTGAGAAATTTATTACTTGAAAGACAAATTTTACCTCAAGATTGCTGTTACTAATTAATAAAAAAGGAAAAATATTGTGGTGTTGATTGTGATGCATACCAACTTTCGAAAAGGTTCACATTTTGCTCTTCTATTATGCTTGCAGAAAAAAGTGGCAATGGTTATGAAGAAGACTAGTACCAAGGGTCAGATCATGATGATATGTGGTTTGTTGGCCTTGTTCATCTTCCTATTTATCTTAGTATTCTTCACCTAGTCATTGAGATGGCACCAGGCTGTGCTCTTTGTACATGAAAAGAGATCTCATTTTTTTGTTGAGATTGAAGATTAATAATGGAAATGCATTTAAGTATCAGTTAAATGGAGGCCTTATTGTTTTATGTTTTTGGAAGGTGGTAGAAATTTCCGATTGTGATGAAAATACATAGCAATGTATTTTAAGATTTATAATAGGATTTTGATTCTGGACGGATTAGATTAAATCAGTTTCTTCACTGTTGCTTGCCATTGATTTGGCAAAATTGGTCTTTGGCATTTCTAGTGCGTCAATTATCTATGATAAATTCTTTGATGAAGTGTGTTAATTGAGGAGACCATAGAAAGAGACTATTTACAGAAGGGTAATAAGAACTACTTATTACGAGATTGAAATTAGTCTGTTTATGATGAAGGATCGTTTGGAATAAAAATAAAATTAAAGGTACTTAATTCAAATAAAAGGCTTAATGAAGATGAATTTAAAATTTCAAATATTAATTTATGAAAGAGGTAAACTTTAAGAGTTTTAAATACTCTTTTGTCTCTTCTTTTCAAATGAGGAAAAATGTAATGTTTGTGTATATATATATATATATATGTATGTATACATTTCTGCAATATAAAAGCAAGTTTTATTTTTAAATGTATTGCTATTCTAATTCTAATTTAGGCAAATGGGAATGAGGACAGAAATGCAATATATATCGAAGATACCTCTCTCACCTAAAAATTGCTTAGGTTCTTATACCCATATTCTCATCGCATATAATATCTTTAAAATTATTTTACGTAATGAAATTTACGGTAATTCGTTGTTTCTCCAACCAATAATATCGATATACAATATTTATGTATAGACTAAAACTACAATAGATGTAAATTTATAATTATTTAAATTTGATTTTTTTTATTCTTCTATGTTTATATTTGTTTGAATTTTGTCTAGTTATAATTATTAATTGTAAATGCATTTATTGTAAAAATAAAAATATATTTTATAATGCTACTTTTAATCAAAATTTACTTTTCAGTTTTGAAATTTCTAGAAAATAAAACCAGTTTTAGTTTTGAGCTGTCAAATTTAGGTTTAGTTAATTTATAGTTTGTTTATTTATTTATTTATTTGATTCGTATACTGATAAAATGTTTAATCAAGTTTCTTAATTTTAAAAAATGTAACAATATAACTCTTTGAAGTTTCTATCCAATTTCTCAATCTTTAAAAATCCAATGTAATTCTTCCATATGTTATAAATTCTCGATATGCGTAACTGTAAACGGTTAGTATTTATTTATTAATCATTTTAATATTAATTGGATAGAAAGAGCCAAATTTTGTTGTGTTTTTTAATATTAAGAAATATAATTGAATTTCTATTAACAAAGACTAAATTGATTGAAATAAATAAATAATAGAATCAGAAATATAATTAAGTGAAAAATTTTACGCAAAATATTTTTTACGCAGAATGTATGAAAAAAAAAAAAAAAAGGAAACCCGTATAATTCAATCTCAAATCTATTTTATTGTAGTGAATAACATTGGAGCATGTCAAAATCGAATTTAAAAACTATTAACAGACAAATATAGATACGATAATAAATTTTTTCATAAATTTGTGGATTATCAAAATAAGATATCAATTCTAACAAATTGTACTTAAATTTTCTCATTGACCATGAACAAAACTTTAAGACTTTGTTTGGTTAGGGGAGTGGATTTGAGGAGATGAATTTAAAGAGATTTGAGTGGATTGTGTGGAGATGAAAGAGTTGTTTGGATTAATGGATAGATGGTAAGATTTGAAGGGATTTGAGGAGATTGATTATGAAAGTTTGAGAATGATTTGACATATGTTATAGATTTGTTTTTATTTTTTTAATTGATATATTTCTAAAATTACTAATTAACCCTTATGAAATAAGATAGTAAAAAATTAAAATGAATTTGATTAAATTGATTTTAATATAAAAAACATTACTAAAATTATTTAAAACATATCTTCTCAATTATTTAAAATTAAACATAAATCCTAAATAATGCAATAAAATCACAAATTTATTATTCTATTAAAATATACAATTTAGTCTAAATTATAATTAAGTGAAATCTGTAAAAAAAAAAATTCTACAATCTAAATTATTTTTTTATTGAAATTTACTGTTGTTTTTGTAAGTATAAATTATTTTTATATTTTACTTAATTTGAAACTTTTAAAATTCTTAGTCTAAATAAAAATAGTTTGCAATGTTTTTTAAATTTACTTTTTTATTAATTCTCTTACTTAAAAGGTTAAATTTTTTTTTACTATATTTTAAGAGATCAAATACGAATTTTTTTAATTCTTATTTTATTTCTATAAAAATATTAATAAGTTATAATAAAAAGTATATAAACAGTCTACTTAAATTGACTAAAACAAATAAAAGATGTACTTAAATTTAAAATAAAAAATATTAATAGATAACATTTAATTAAAAGTAATTATTCAAAATTAAATACTCTTGTAAACATATATATGATACCATTAAATGTTATATATGTTTCCAAGACTATTTCATAAGTTTCATCCCTTCAAATTTCTTCACATGAAACCAAAATGTAATCTGCAAATCCCTCCTCATCCGTCTTCTCAAATCAAATCAACCAAACAGCCTATCCCCTCAAATCTATCCTTATGAATAATAAATCTTCTCAAATCAGTTCAACCAAACAAACACTAATACAGTTGTTTGTATTATTATTCAATCAGAGTTAAAGTTTACTTTTAAGTAATTTCTATACTAAGAATTTACATTGACGAATTTTGCGAAGTATGACAATGGAACTTAAATTTTGGTTAAAAAATAAAAAAACTAATACCTAAGAAATCGTAACTAAATTTTCTTCATTGATAATATCTTTTTATTGATAACATTGTTACCTTTGCGACGTGATGCTGTTAAAAATTTATTACAATTTACTAATTTTTTTATTACGAAGTGAAAATATTAAATTACTATTATATTAAGCGTATTATTATGTCATGCATACAAGTTATTAATAAATTTATGTAAACTCTCAAAGAATAGAAATGGTATATACATGCAATTCATGTTTGGTTCTTCATTATATTCTAGCATTAGCAGGTCACAACAAAAGCTGCAAATAATAGTTTTTCTTATATTTCCCAAGTTTAACGTGATTTTAACTTTCACTATTTTACATGTGTCCAAACACACTTCCAACTTTTTCTGATGGAAACCCACTTTTCAGATAGATGTATGATTAAACGTTTTCTATATATTTTAATTACAAATATGCTGTTTTATTTTATCTATATTTCCTATTTACATGATGCATCAAATCCAAGAGATTATTTGGAAAGAACTGAGTTAATAGGTACAATAAACAGACGAATTGCAAATGTCTATATAATCAGGTTATCTTATTGGTTATATTCTTTGAAGAAAGGTTTATCAAGGAATCAAAATTTCTAGAAACTTGAGAACACGTGAATTATATCAAAATTCTTGGGGAAGAAATATCATTCATGGCTTTTCAAAATAATGTGTGGGTAATCCAAGTTCAGAAAGACCTAATAAGTTGTTATGAAAGCTCAAGTTGGAGGTTGCCAGGTTCCTGGTCTAAAGGATGCACCAGATCCAGTTGCCTCTGAAGACCTGGAAAGAAATTTTTAACAGATAAATATCTGGGTTAAATCTAGGGAAATGATATCTCTGATAAAACCATTTAACATTTTTGGAACAATTGTTCCATTAACTAAAATTAAGACTAATACAGGCTTTGCTCAATCATACTTGACTGAGAATATACACATTTGAACTTACTCAGACTGGTCTTTTGTTTTCTCCGCTAAACTCTCTTGAGGATTCCTGCAGAAAGATCAAATCATTACTGTTAAGTTGAATAACTATACTTAAACTAGTTTTTGCCCAAAAAAAAGCAAATAAAAGACACTAACAACAATTTTCCGTGGCTAAAGAACATTTAAAACAGGAGGAGGCAACAAATATGGATTTCAAGACCGTGCCACTGAAGATTAAAATCATTCGGTCAAAGAATGTCATTTCCAAAGAACATAATCAAAGTTGCATAATACCTTGAGAATTTGGTTTTTTACAAAGTCCAATAGCATAATGCACAATTCATATAACCGACTTCACCTAGTGGCTAGTGAGATAAGGCTATCAAAACGATGGAACAGGAATAAAGCGAAGAGCCACACAACTTGCTGAGAATATTTTAATGAACAGATAAGAACAAAAAGATGAAAACTAAATTACTAACAATTTTTGGTAACCGAATCAGACATAATAAAAGAATGAAATTTTTGTGCTGGAAAAAGAACTGCAACACATAGCAAAGACCATCATTTTACACAATAAATTAGGTAAAAAAAACTCAGTTTCAGAAGACTCGCCTTAAGCCACCCGCAGTGCTAGGTGATTCTTCAACGTCATTACCTAGAGTGGAGAAAATATGTCAAAAACTATATTCAAAGGAGATGTAATGTGTAGATGTATAGCAAGAATTCCCTCTTTCAGGAAGGCATTGTCTCCTCTTTTACAAGGACTAGGACAAAAATCTCACGATGCTGTTTATGACCATGCAAAAGTAAACATAATCATTTGCATGGATTAATAAGAATTCTATTTGGTTTATTTTTCTTTGAGGGATAAGGGAAGATTATAAGATCACTCTGCTTATAACCTTAATTTCAGTTTATCATAATAAGTTTTCTTTCAAGAAGAACTCAGTATTTATGTCAAAAGAAAACGATAGTAAGATGACCTTCTGAAGGAACTGGAAATTGTTGAATAAAACTTTTCAAGTCTGGACCACTGGCTTTACCTGCATAGAAATTGTAAATTAATCAATAACTTCCAATAAATAAAGAAGAATATTGCCATATAATAAAATTCAACCATCTGACCAGTGCTGACACGTTTGCCTTTACTTCCTTCTCTGGCTATCCTTTCTTCTTCCTCTTTCTTGAGAACTTTGTGAAAAAGAAAAAAAGTTTGTGTTAAGGTATTTCGATAGAACTAAACTTGGCCAAAAATGTTCTTTCATTATATGTAGAACTATGACATGAAATGCTAAGGACAAAGTTAGGAGAGGAATATAACTAAATCAGAGTAGAGTATCCAATTCACACAAAGTTTGTTAAGGTGGAAGTATAATCGGTACATACGAGCAACATTCTGTCTAACACGTTCACGTTTTGCTTCAAATTCCATCATTTCCTGAAGGAGAAAGTATTGTCAAGTAATAGTAAAATACCATACTTTTCAAAGTGCCTATTTACAAAAGAAATCACTTCCCTGGAAGACATCCATAAAACATTACAACTTACAGGGTTAGCTTAATAGTTTGTTATCTCAATGCAAATAAATTTTGCACATAAGTATTGATGCAACACTAATAAACTAAATAACTAAATTACACGGATCACCACAAAACTGAATTTAATTCCCCAAACCCTCAAAATTGAAAAAAAAATCAAGAAAAGTGGGAAAAATATGACAGAACGCTAAGACAGTTCTGCAGAAGAAGGGCATGGGATAATACAACTAATACAGAGTGTTTCAAGAGTATTGTCCTATCTGATTAGCTTATCGTTGTGACCTTGCCCTATTAAGGAAACGCAAAATACTAAGCCTGAGCTATTGTATGGATCTGAATTCTGGGCAGCCAAAAGCCCATGAGAGAATAACCTCAATGTTGCATTGGATGAGAAGACACATTAGACAAAATAGGATTAGGAAAGAATGCATTATTGCCCTGGAGAGAAAACTATGCTAGCACCTACTACAGAAAAAAAAAATAGTATAATCTCACTTTTGGTGATTTGGGCATGTGCGGAAAAACATATAGAAGACCAAGTAATGTAAATTTATCTGGAGGTAGCTCCATTGACAGTGGGAAAGGGAGACTGGAAAAAAAATTATAGGTAAAAATCATTGAGTAGGATTTAGAGGTCAATCATTTATATATAGACAAGATTCACAATAGAACAATACGACATCTTTTGATTCATGTAACTAGCCCTGCCAAGGAGAAAAGGCTTGGTGGTCGTTGTTGTTGAAAGAAGAAACACAGAGTTTTGATAGTTGATAGGTAGATAGATAGAGTTAACAAAATCAATGTTTATTCTTGCAAATCAATCCTTGAAGATAAACAAAACTTAAAAGGAATAAGCAAAATCCTGTGATCTAGCCTAGCCATGGCTGAAAAGGTAAAGAAACATCAATAGCTCTGCGTTTGGATAACTTGGCAAAAGTAAGGTGTATTGCAAATAACCTCTGGAGTTGGAGCCTTTTTACGCTGCCCATTCAGCCAACATATCCATTCAACTGAAAAAATGCAACAGTAATCATCTATTAAGCATGGGAAATAGGATAAAAAAATTCTTCATAAGTTCAACATAAAAATAATTGGACCCATCCCTGAATAGAAATGTAATAATTCAGTAGTTGACCAATGTAAAATATATACCTGGAATAGAGGTAGGATCCTCCTCTCCCTTAAATATTACCCATCTTTTCTCTTTCACTAGTAAACCAAAACAAAGTAGCAAAATCAGACAGATTCATTATAAAATGAACCACAATGCAGAACACAGGAAAAAAAAAAAAGAACATGAACCAGAGTTTTGAAATTCAAAAAATTCACACTTACACACCAAAATGATATCTTAATTCTTAAATGATTCAATCTAGTACAAGAAAATAATGCCAGAATTTTTAAATGCCAATGAATCAATCTTTATTTAATTATTTTACTTTCTAAAACAAGATCAGTTAAAAGTTACACCAAATCCTCTGATAGGCTAAAGAATGTAGACATCAAACAAGAACCAACAACCTTAAAAACCTGTGACAACTGGGAAGTTAATTCACACCTCCTCCAATCTCAAAGCCCAATATTTAACAACGTTTATCTGTTGGATGTATATCCAGAGGTTTCTTCCTTTGGAGATAGTCCTTCTAGGGGGACTGTATTAACTCAACCCCGCTACAAGGATTTCTTTTTCACAGAATGCAAACCAAGTACCTGCCACTGGAAAGTATTCCTTTACATATTATTGGGGAGTTTTATCAATTCAACCCCTCTCTAAGGATTTTTCTTCACAGAATTCGAACCACCGACATCTTAATTGAGTCTATTCTTATAAACATTCTTATCCTACGGACTAATTTGGTAACCACCACACCAACTCAACCTGTAACACTAACTTTTTTGGTTCATAACCATATAAAAAGAAAACAAAACACATTGAAAATATCACAATATCTGGTATATGAAGTGAAGTATTGACAGTGAGGTGATCATTGCAATCAAAAACACCCCTCTTCCCTATATTACACGAAGAGTTCATACAAGACAAACTACACAAGTACAAACCCAGAATCTCAAAACACAATAAAAAAAACACCCATTAAACACACACAGAGCAATGACAATAAAACATAAAAGGGTATATACAGAGAGAGACAGAGTGTAGAAAAGCACTTACTGACACCGTCAACCTCTTCATTTCTAGTGAAGTATTTGTTCCCTGCTTTGTCAATTCCCACCTTTGTTCGATTGCTAAACAATCCAGAAATCTTCCCAAGCAGCCTTCGCATTTTTTTTTTACTTTTGTGATTTTACCCTTTTTGAATAGATTTCAATTGTGTTGCAGTGACAGCATCGTGGTTGGAACAATCAGACGTTGGAAATTGGAACTACAGAGATTTGTTTCCATTCAGCGTTGATTCTACAGAGTGAGTGTGAGAATAGATATGATAATTTACCAGACGCGTGTGCCTAGCGTGATCTCTCGAAGATAAAAGGAAAGAAAAATCAATCATTTGTATATTGTTAAGTTCTAAACCCTAGCCTAAGGCAACTACCACATGGCCACATAATGTCATTTATTTTACATAAATTTCTCCATAAACTTTAACACTTCCAAGTTATTAGTTTTACATATTAAATATATTTCAAAAATGTAGAATGATTCATAAAATGGTATCTCTCAGTATTATAAAGAAAAAAAAGTTTTGTTTGGAAGGCACTTCTACTTATCAAAGCAAGTTTTTTTTCTCCCTTAAAAGAAAGAAGAAAGCGCAAATATATTTTTGAATGAGATATAATGTAATTATGTTTACATTTGTATTTGATTTTTAATTGTAACTTAAGAATATCATTTGTTCTATATTAAGAAGGTTTTTTTGTTACTTTTTTAGTAGTTTTTTTTCTCTTGAGATGGCTTCCTTGCAATGTTGATGATCTCCTCTGATAACTCTGATAAAAAATGAAGATATATAACTGTAAAAGATAATATGATCTCATCTTAAGTAATTGTTGGTTATAAATTTTATTAAAAACGTACATTTAGCTAATCTTTGTTAATATATTTATAGAGTTATATTTTAATTAGAGATTTTAAGTTCTTAAGCAATCATTATATCGAATTCCCAAAATATCTAACAATACTTTTGAAATTTTATATACTCTTTTTCAACCTTTTAAGATGAAGATGATCTTGAAGGTGTATATTATGTCAAACTCATCAAAGAGGTAATAAATATATGCTTATCATAAAAACACATTCTATTATCTAATTTATTATTTAATAATATCACCAACTCATAAATTTAAGTATCAAATGAATGTATAACAATGACTCAACTATCTTTTTTTTAAGAACTTGAATTAAGTATGTTTTATTAGAAATTGACACTTGACTCTTTCTAAACACTTTAAATCTATAAACCTAAGCTTCACAGATTATGATAAGTTTAAGGTATTTAAAGTTTATACAGATTCTATAAACCTAAGCTTCACAAATTAGGATAAGTTTAAGATATTTAAAATTCATACAGATTCATGTGTTTCAAATCTACAATAAACAATCTCTCAACTTCTTACTAGTTGATGTGTTAATTCATGTAATTTAGAAACTTAGTGAAATTAAGATACATGTGTACATATTACTTAATACATGCATTCAAATAATGGTTCACATATTATCTAAATTTGTGACCTCTACTAAATTCATATCATATATATTTTTTTTAGTACGCAATAATGAATAAAATTAAACGGGAGTAATAAGGTTACTCCAACCTATTTACAAACATAGTCAAAACGTAAAGAAAAGCATGAGCATACCAAATGTAAATGATATACACCCTATTCTAAACATAAAATACTGAAATCCAAACACAAAAGAACCATCATCATTGGATAGTGTAAAAAGTTTAACAATTACAAAGGAAAACACTGAACTGAAAACATATACACATGTATTGTGTATACACCAAAAGGATCACACAAAAAAATGTTGTAGCATCTTAGTTCCTTCCACCACAATTTACCACCTCACAGATAAGGATCGTTGTCAAACCAAACCCTGCATCAGAAAAATATAGATCCTATACAAGTTTTATGAATGTCACAATAACATAGAGATGCATGTCACATGATCAATGCACCAATCAGAGTAAGAAAATGTAGCATTCTTGTATTTTGCTCTTACTACAACCCATGATTTAACTTGAATAGCAGAAAACAACTCCTGACTATCAAACACCTTGTTATTAAAAGTAATATCATTCCTAAGTTTCCAAATATGCAAACAATAATCATCCAAACAGTATTGCCCACTGAAAAACCATTTCTATTGATCCTTCACAGCTAAAATCCTAAAAAATGATCCATAGGCCTACAATGTTGTTCAAAGTTCATCCCAAACCAATTATTACACAGATTCCAAATGTTGTAGACAGACCTACATGTGAAAAATAAGTGGCTAACACTCTCTTTACCTATATTGCACATCACACATAGGGGATTCACATTAGGAAACCTTATTAGCCTGTCTTTAGTAGTGAACTTGTTATGCAAGACTCTCCAGCTACAGTACTAGATGATGGTTGACCTTTGGTATTTCGTAATAATTTAAATGCATCCTCACAACCCCCTACATCCCTTTGTGAAATGGTGCTATAAGCATGCTTCACATATACTTCTTATCTACACTACCTATCCACTCCCACCTATATTCTTTATCATTATTAATTACACATCTCTGAAAAAATCATTCCTAAGTTTCTCACTCAAACTATGTCTTTCTCCAACATAAATTTCAATCCCAATTCTGATCTTGCCACTCTCGAAGATCTTGAATTTTAAGAATTTTCTAGACAGAATTTGCCTATATTCTAGAATATGCCACCTTAAGCGTAGTTTTCTCAGACATCTTCCCAAAAATAAATTTTACCTCTACTTTCAACAGTCCAAATCAAATTCTTGTTGAACCACTGCCCTTCACTGTTCCCACTAATTCATATCATATATGTATAACATTATAACATTCATAATCATTCCAATAATAATCTAAAGTACCACAATATCACAAATTAATCATAACATCACATTATTAATAAATACTTGAACCAAATAATAGTTTAGACTTTAAAAATGTCACTTGAGTGAAAAACTATAATAGGACATTAAAAATGTTATTATAGTCTCTTTTCTCATATCGTGTGGTATCACTTAAGCCCGCTTGTATCACTTGAATATATTCTCAACGTTTAAGCAATAAACTCAATTAAAATCCTTCATGGTTAAGCTTCCATAAGTCACTTGAGAAATAGATCTTATTGCTTAAATGATTAGTTAGCACTTGAGTGATGGGCCTCTAAAAATGATAAGATGGTCACTTCCCATTGTAGCTGACTTTTAGCTTGAGCAATATATTACTCATGTATCACATTGATCACTCAAGCAATAACACAATTTTTATTCCATAATTCAAAAATATTATATAATTAAAATATAATTTAAAAAAATATTTTGAATTATCTAATTTATAAAATATTGTTAAAATAATTTTGTAGAATTTATCTAAAAACAACTAAAATCTTTGGAAACAACAATGCTCCCTAACTTATCCAAAACACACAGTTCAAAGACATTTCATATAAAAAAAATTAAAGTTCTTCATTTAAGTTATGCACAAAGATATTTAACTGTCTCCAGAACAAAGTAGGGGTTGGAGGAAGAAGGTGCTTTAATCTTCCTCACTCTTCACTATTCTCTGCTCTAAAACCTACCAGAAACCATATCAAACACCACCGCCACTTTGACTTTCTTCAACTGAGACAACAAATGACGAAATAAAACCACCCAACAACACAACCACCCCTCTGGAAGAAACAGAAAAATACCATTTTCCAATTCCATGTTTTCCCTCTCAAAATCCAACTTCTCTACGGTTCGCCACACCCTCCCTCCGGTTCGCTGCGGCATCCGCGAGCTCCGCCAACGAATCCACACCGTCCAAACTACGCAAAAGATCACCGAAGCCATGAAGCTCGTCGCCGCCGCTAGGGTCCGCCGCGCTCAGGAGGCCGTCGTCAGCGGCCGCCCCTTCGCCTCAAACCTCGCAGCAATGCTGAACGACATCAAACAGAACCTTCAAAACGAAGACGTTTCCACTCCCCTCACCGACGCCAGACCCGTCAAGACCGTCGCCCTCGTCGTCGTCACCGGCGATCGCGGCCTCTGCGGCGGTTTCAACAAATGGGTAATGAAAAAAGCGGTCACCCGAATCGAGGAGCTGAAGAAACTCAATCTGGGGTGCGTTGTTATAAGTGTTGGCAAAAAGGGTCACTCGTTTTTCACTCACAACATCGAAAAGAAACACCCTTTTGTTAAAGTCGACAGCTGTATCGACATTGGAGGTTTCCCCACGGCGAAGGAGGCTCAGGTCATTGCTGACAATGTTTTCTCATTGTTTGTTAGTGAGGAGGTGGATAAAGTTGAGCTTGTGTACACTAGGTTTGTTTCATTGGTTAGGTTTGAACCTGTGGTTCAGACTTTGCTTCCTTTGGGGGAGGTTTGTGATGTGAAAGATGATGTTTTTAGGTTGACTTCCAAGGAGGGGAAGTTGGCTGTGGAGAGGGATGTTGTGAGGTTGAAGAAAGAGGGTCAGGCGTTTTCCCCTCTCATGGAGTTTGAGCAGGATCCTGTTCTGATTCTTGATGCCATGTTGCCTCTTTATTTGAATAGTCAGATTTTGAGGGGGTTGCAGGAGTCTGTGGCTAGTGAGCTTGCTGCTAGGATGGGGGCCATGGCTGCTGCCACCGATAATGCTGTTGAATTGGGGAAGAGACTTTCGGTTGAATACAACCGGGAGCGGCAGGAGAAGATCACGGGGGAGTTGCTGGAGATTGTGGCTGGAGCTGAGGCTCTAACACCAATTGACTTATGAATGTGACTTGGTTTTGGTTTTCCTTTCATGGGGGGTCATTTGTTGGAGACTGTGGCTGGAGCTGAGGTACTAACACTATTTGACTGATGAATGTGACCTGGTTTTGGTTTCCCTTATCATTGTGTGGTGTCGAGCATGAACTTGGATCCTTTTTTCTAGATGGATTTGGATCAGCCTCAATTTGAGTTGTTGAATTTATCATTGTATAACAATCAGGGAGAAAAGAGAATTGGATTTGGATGTATGGTAAAGAATTCTCTCCATTTAAGATGTGAGCATTCTGAACCAGATTGAAAGTTTCCCTACAAGATTTCTCTCCATTTGAGATCTTGATCAGACATCACACTTTCTCTCCTCCCTGATTGTCGAGTAATGACAAACTTAACTGCTTAGATCTCAGTTGGATGGAATCCAGTTGGAGAGGACCCAAACTCAAGTGTCATCGAGTATAGTTCCTAACTTTATGAAACTTGAGTCTTAAAATTTGTAAAATGTTGGAAAGTGTTATTCACTTTAGTCCTTGTGCCAATGAAAGTGGTAGAGGAAAAGGAGCCGCAGTGGGATGACACTTGCAAACTGGAACATCCGTGAAACTAGCCATTGAAATGAGTTTTGTAAAGTTAGGATTAAAGTGAATGAAGCTTTCAATTTGGATGTTAAAGTGAGGGTTTGCACAGTATAGGATTGAAGAGTTTCCAATTTCACTAATAGTCTTAAAAGTTGATTGAGAAATCATGTGGAGAGTTTTGACCCGTGTCAAAAAAGTGAGTAGCTTTCCTTAAACATCTTATCATTGTAGTTGCTTGCTTCAAGAGTTAAAACTTTGTTTAAAGAAAACTCACAGGACCAAATCAGAGAAATCTCAAACTTTACTTCCTTCTGATTTGAATAAAACTTGAATGATCAGACCCCCTCAACATTCTATATTTGTTGCCATGCATTATGAAAAGAAACTCAATATAAAGCTACTTTTCCTGTATGAATTATTGATGGAATTAAAGTACGTATATGAAATTGATTCATGCATCAAAATGCTGCTGATAGGAAAAGCTAAATTTTTTCCACGAAGTAAAGTCTGGGGCCTATAATTGATGAATAGGAATATAGGGTACCTTGAGATGACAAGATCTTCACGCGTGCTTGAGTAATGTCTGAATGTCTATATCAACCTATACTTGACCCACATTCCTTGGTTCTGGTTGGTAACTTGGCACTGTGTTCTACCACAATTTGACCCTCCTTAGATTTGGAGGGGTTATAGGCCACGTGTTGTGGAAGTAATAGTGCATGCAAGACTTAAAAAAAAATAAGAAAAATGAAAGTAATGTACTTCTTAACAACAATGAGGGAAATTTGTGGGAAATTATAAATTTGTTGGGGTATTGCTTAATTATTAAGTTTCATTCATGATCTTATGATATCTAATGTACTCCAATGTTTAAGAAATCAATATGGCATTACATTGTGGTCTGTTTATAACAAACATTTTACTCTTTCAAATAATTTGTTTGAAAAAGATATTACAATGAGAGTTAGAAAAATGTATTAACACAAAATATAAAGGATTTGTTTTACTTATCTATCAGATCTTAATTATTAATCATTGATGAGAAAATTAACTGTTTATATTTCAACCATGTATGATTTATTATACATAGGCATGCAATGCTGACAAATAATTCCTTATCAACTAGTTAAGGTTTGTTATTTTATCTTTAAAGATAAATATCCCCTTCATAAGATCATGATAAAAAGAATCCTGTTTGCATGACATTGAAATTGGTGGGCCAAATTAACTGGTATTTATACTCGTGGGAAAGAAACAGTAATGAATGAAAGTTCCAGTCTTTATTGAGTACATGTTATTTACTCAAAGTTCTCACTGAGCAGGTTTTTATCAAACCAAAGTTTTCTTCACAGGTTGAAAAGTAAAATTCTGACAAAATTTGAATTATAGTTTGACTGTGAAACAAGTTTAAAAAATATTCTAGCAAAATTTCGGTAGAACACAATAGTTAAAAATAGTTTATAAAACAAAAGTTTCAAGTTATCAGAATACCATATTCAGCAGCATTAGATGTTCCTACATGGATTATTCCAAGGACCACAACAAGAAGCAAAATTTTACACTTCTTTTGTTGTATCTTCAATGAGGACAACTGAGACACACAATTCACATTTCACAACCGATGAACATTCTTTAGCTGCATTAGAATAATGCTGACTTTTCTTCATGTTTTCTAACCCACTCATAATAATCCATGCAACAATTAAAGGTTGGAAAAAGAAAGGGTGAAAAAAATATTAACACTGGCTGGTTCACTGCACACGGATTATAATACAACACACATCAGCCTCCGCCAAAATTGACTAACCTTGAACAAATCTATCTTTCTCATCATCCCTTCAAAATGTCATGTTTTGGCCTCTTGTGGGATTGGTTTCATCAGTAACCATGGCCTCTATCTTGTCATATGCATGACTCACCATTTTCTTATCAACCTTTCAGGACAATGACATTTTTTCTCTAACTTATATACCCTTTAGCAGATAATCATGTTTCAGACTCCATCAAACACTTAATCAAAATCTGAACATTGGATTAAACCTCCATCAGTAAAAAATGACAGTTTATAGTTTTTGAAAGTGTTCTTAGAATTTTTTAGTGAGAAAGAGCTCTTCTAATATTGTATTCCAAGAGATTATGAATGAAAATGATATAGGTATCTCTTGAAGAATATTTACTTTAAAGAAGGTGTTCAAGGTTGAAGTGTATGTATCTTATTCCATAATAGACCATTCTGAGAAAGAAAAATGGTTCACTTGAAGTAGCTAGGCTATAATTTAGAGGGTGGCTCCAGAAATCAGGCTGAGATGTCTGTGTCCCATCCATTATTCATACTCTCTCAATAATGGTTAGCCACATTGTATTGTAGTCACAGTGCCCAATGCATGATTTCCATTAACTTAACACCAACTTGCACCAAAAAGTGAGAATAGAATAAACCCATATGGCTCATGTTTTCTAATCTTGCTATAAAGTTCAATTAAGATCACAAAAGAAAAAGTTCCCACCTTTGTTTATACCAATAACAAACCAAATCAACCTTAACATGATTATTTTAAGAATACTTATACTGCTTTAAGGTAAGATAATTAAGTGCCGCAATAACACTGCTTGTTTGGTCCCATGTTATTCACTTTTACAGTCGCCATACTATTCTAATTTTGACAAAACCATTAATTGATTCTCACCTACCACTTATTCATACTTCTCACTAATCTAGATCTAACACATTGCAGGTTAGATAGAGATTAATTATCACTTAATATCACTTAATAACACAATTCATGTAATATGGTTTTAGTTCAATATAAGATCTAGAATTTTGGGTCTAGAGTCATACTAAAAAACTGTTGAAGTAATAGAAAATATATGCTTTTTTTTTTATCAGCAATAGATGATACATGTAATCCTAAAAGACATTATTCTGTTTAAGCTTTTGAAAATTTTTAACTTTTCTGATTCTTTAGGCATAATTATCCTCACTTTGAATCTTAGAGGACAAATTTGGGTCTTTAGCCCAGAGTCATGCTAAAAAACTATTGGAATAATATAAAATATATGTAATCCTAAAATACATGATTCTGTTTAAGCTTTTGAAAATTTTTTAACTTTACAGATTCTTTAGGCTTAATTATTCTCACTTTGTATCTTATACGACAAGGAATTTCATAATTTTAAATAAATTAAAATATATTTAATTAGAATTGTTTTCAATTTAAATTATTTTACTTTTAAATATTTTATTAAAAAATTATCAAGTTTTATTTATTTTTATTTAAATAACCCTTATTTCACATTATAACTAAAATAACTCTATCGAAAAATCATATTCGAAAAATGCTCTAATGAACGTGGTTGATAAATAACAATAAACGAGAAAATAATCCAAAAATATAATATCAATAAACTTTGGTATCCATCCCCATTTAATATCAATTGAAACAACAATGTAAATGATTTTCCAAAATCAAATTGGAAAAAGGGAAACATATTTGAAATACAAAAATGTGAAAAAATCTTAATTTCTTATTATTAAGGTAAATTCTTTTAATATTTTATCAAATTATTACCTATTTTATTTTTCTCCAACTTTGGGCACTGGTATAGCGTACGTTGAATGGTAATTGATGCATGTGGGTCACGTTGTTGTCGACCAGGAACTTCCACGAAGGACATCATTAGGTTTTAAATAACAGAAAAAATTCTTTTTCTATTTTATTTTATATTTTATTTTTGTTTCTCAAAATATCTTTGCATCGTTGAGACTAGTCTTTTCAAGAGAGAGTGTTCATGACCAATTTTATCTCATTAACTTGTTCCAATTTTTAAATTTATAAAAAAAACGTTAAAAATGATTATATCAAAATTTTGAATGGAATAAAATTTAAGGTAAACCCAGCTCATGAACACAGATATCTTAGGACACATGTCCCAAAACTTAGGATCCTCGTGTGTTTTTCCTTACATATGAATCATAAAGTTAGAATGCAGACCACATGTTTGAGGATTTGTATGCCCCTTCCAACCAGTGCCACACAAGTTGGTGACTTGGTGTTTTGTTTTTAATATTGTCAGATCCTTGTTTCTGCCACATCACAGAATTTTCCGTGTGTCAATTTTCTTTCTCTGTTTCTGTACTATCAGAGTATGCTATGGTTATTAATATTACTATTGCATCATAATTATTATTATAGATGGTGGTATCTTCCTCCACTTGTTGCACCACATAAACAAATTGAAGTGCAGAAAACAACAAAACATGATTGTGTGCCTATTTATTTACATGCTTATTTGTTTATTACACAAATGCATAGCATTTGTATTCTTTCGTTGAAAACTTTGACACTTTGTCTGCGTGTCTGACAAGAACCATTCTTTATCTATTAGCCGTCCATTCACAAGGCAATGGATGTACCTATGCCATCATTTCGATGTTCCTCAATTTACCATTGTTACTGCATACTTATGTTAGCATAACTTAGGCTAGGCTCTAGAAAATTTACAACAGCCAGAATTATCAATGAACAGTTTTCACCCTTGGTGCTACATTAAAAGCCAATATGCATAAAAAAATTACCGTGGATGTGGTCATGGAAAGTGGCCTTGCGAAAGATATAAATGGAAATGAAAAGGAAACCTGAGTCCTGTAATGCCACAAGGAAAAGGTAGAGACACTTTTTTTATTGTTGTTATTGAGATGACTAAGAACAACTAAGCATCCACTACTATTGAGGACTGTCACATGAAATTCAACATCTCTTGTTCTTTTCCTCAATTTTGCATTAAAGATTCCATGAGATGCAATTTCAGATAAAGTTAGTAAAAGGGTTTTACTGCTCCTCTTTATCTTTCATTGTCAAAAGTTAGTCCTCTTAGGTCTGAAGAGTTAAATATATGGAGAGATTCATCATTTAGAGGATCCATAGGGCAGAAGCAGAACTAAGGTCTGTCTTATTCTTTTGCCCTTGGGGTCTTGTTGCTGTTGTTCAGTTCTTGTGGGGTGCCCTTTTGATCCTAAAATCTATCACAAGCAAGATACACTCCTTCAATAGAGGTAAGGAATTGTAGGACTTGGGAAAGGTTAGAATTTTTGTCAACCTCAAAATTCTGATATCAGAATCAAAAGGGACTCATCTCTAATTTCAACTTCCTTATATATTTTCAATATTTCAGGGAGGAAGCAAAAAGTAAAGTCAGCTCTCTAGATCTTCTGATTCCAAGAAAGGTATACTATTGTTTACCTTAATGGAATATCATATCAAAACATGCTTTTGAGATTTCTCTATGCATGCCTCTTTGAGTCTCTATCTCTCCTCAACTTTCAATTCCTCTTTTTTCTTTCATTCAAATTATATTAAGTAATCACAGAATTTGGAGGAAGTCAAACTCTTATTTAATTCATAGTGAAAAGTTTCTTGTGATTTGGACCATGTAGGAAGTGATTGATGGAGGATAACTATAACAGGCAGAGGAGTGGAATATGGAGATGCTTGAGAGATGGAGACTTTGAAGAAGAGGAAGTTTGGGCTGTTTTCAAGGACAGACCTGATTACAATATTTCTGGTGTTCACAAGCCAAAGGAACAAGGGTCTTCTCCTCTTGCTGTTCCCAGGACTCTTCCTAGTGCTGCAAGGATGATTCCAAGGACTAGTAGTGGCAATAGTAGTGCTAGTTCTTCTCATGAAACCAAGGTTCTTCAGCAATCAGTACCTCTCAACATTCCTGACTGGTCACAGATTTATAGGAACAAGCCAAACAAGACCCCCAAGAGTGTCTCAAAGTTTGGTGACTATGATGATTTCTACTATTCTGTTGGTGGTGAAGGTGATGGTGATGGTAGTGTTAATTATGGTGGAGGGTATACTGATGATGAGGAAGAAGAAGATGATGAGTATGACACAAAGCTCCCCCCACATGAGTTTATTGCAAGAAGGCTTGCAAGGAGTCAAATATCCTCATTTTCAGTTTTTGAAGGTGTTGGAAGGACCCTCAAGGGGAGGGATCTTAGCAAAGTGAGGAATGCTGTTCTCACAAAAACTGGTTTCCTTGAATCATTGTAAAAGAGGTTTCCATGAATCAAATTTGTTATGTATAGAGGGGCAGCCAGTGGTTGGTTAGTTATTGAGACTGTGTGCATGTTGTGTATGGAAGATTCAATTAGGCTTTTACCATGAAAAAACAATGATTCAACTTGGTTGTGGTGGCAATTGAAAGTGGCTAATTATAAATCTATGGTCTGTGGTATAAAGCCATTAATCATTTACAAGATCACAAGTGTTTTTCAAGACCAATGTGTTCCAAGTTATTCACTAAATTTTTAACAAAGAAAAAATCTAGTTGAGTTTGCTTCTTCAACATTACCTTTAGGTAAAATTCTAAAGTGAATAAAGAGTACTTATATTCATATATTTTTCCTTCTCTTTGTGTCTCACTTTTACTCTTTCTCTCTCTTTATCTTCCTCTATTTTTTATAGCACAAGTTATCAAATCTAGACTTCCTTTCTTCTTTCCTTTTTGTCCATGTCTCTGTTCATTGCACCCTACACTCTCACAATGTCCCAAATGAAATCAAACCTCAACACTTGTTTGTGCACTCTTTTTATATTGTGTGCTAAAACTTTCTATTCATAATCCTCAATTTCTTATAAATCTCACTTTTTAACAAAAAAATGTGTATAAAAAGAGTGTTGCTAGCATGCTAACACTTGGTTGAATAAAAGCCACACAGTAGATGTTAGCTGGATCAGAAGTGTAGGAAATCTTTACGTGCAACAAATAACTCGTGACCCAACTAGAATTTATAGTACAAATTTTTGTGTGTAGTTATTGTGCTCTTTACGACACAAAATAAAGAATAAAAAAAATATGCATGAGTTAAGGTGGATTTTAAATAAAGTAAATTTGAAGTGTGATGCAAAGTTTAAACCCAAGTAAATCCAATTTAGGTGAAGCACGCATGACAAAGTTGGAAGATAATTAACTTGATGGGCTATAGTTCTACAATTATTGAATTATGCATATTGTGGGAAATTGAGAGAGACATGTCACCTACTTAGTGTCTTTAATTATTTATGAAAAGAACAAAGTTTTTTTATACATATTATGTAATGATATGTGATAAGGGAGGGTTAGAAAAGAGCGAGTAGTCTCTATCAACTCCAAATGTTGATCTCCAAAAAGAGAAAGATCAATCCCAACAAAGCTACGTATAGAGTTGGCTTTCTATACACTTTCTCCAATTTAATGATGTTCTATCTCTTACACCTAAGCATTGTATATGCATTATTGACTTTCCATTTTCAAATTTAGTGCTCATTACTTCAATGTCTAAATTGACATTTTTTCACAAGTATTTATAGGGTATATATATTTTTTCTAGAGGTTTTTTAAGAGAATATGTAAATTAATTTTTTAATTTATAGGAAAGTTTTGTTTTTTATTTTGAAAGTTAAGTGCTTAAGAAATATATTTCAACACCTAAACCACCAAAGAAGCCTAACCTTACAAAGGAGAGGGCATTGAGGTACATAAAGAATTTAATTAATACCCATTGATTAAAAAATTATAATGTTACCTAAGTAAAGCTAATTTAAACTAGGGATTTTTTAAAGCCGATTCGTTAGTGGTGCTGAATTGGGTTAGAGATTTTTCTTTTGTTTCAATATGATTACTTGTAAAATGTTTTTAGTTTCTAAAAAAAATATATACGTTTTGATAGTTTTGTATTCATAGAATATATTAGATACGATCTCTATACTAACAACATTTTTAGGCATTAGAAACAAATATGTAGTATTTGATACCTTTTTTTTTTTCTACAAAACTTACCCAATCCATGTTATTAATTACATGCCAAGTTAATCTTAGATAAAACACCAATTAATAGAAAAGTCGTAAATTTTTATTGATATTTCGTGTTCTCTTTTTAAAACACAGTACACTTTTTTTTTTTTTTTAAGTTGTAACGTAGTGCATGTCTGCTTGATTACATTCAAAATTTGATATGCATAATTTTGAAGCTACAACGAGCATGTTTGGTAACAAATACACACTAATATTAAGAACGATTTTTACCGCAAAAGGAGACGAAAATCATATTATTACGTATTTCCATGCTATATGGTAGGTGAAAAATTAAAAGAATAAAATAAAATAACTTAAAAATAAACGTCGAATGATTTCGATGTCTTTAATATAAATTAAAATGTCATTTTAAAATTTGGTTCTATTTTTAATTCAATATTAAATTTATGATTACTGACATCATTTACAGTATATTGAAAAATCGTTGATTATGAGAAAATTGTTATGAGATATCAATGTCCAAATTTCCATCAAATAATAAATTTTCTGGAATTTGTTTCCAGCATCCAAAACAGTTTTTGCTGAGTTGGTTGGAAGACGCAACATTTATCTACAAATTAATGTGCTTAAATGAAGTTAGGTTCAAGAGATCGAAATTCTATAACATATTTTTCATTTAATTAATTTTAAATTGTTCTTAAAAGATTTAAAAGGAATATTCAGCTTGAACACATTGTGATTGATGATATGAGTTTTTGAGCAATCGATGACTCTTCTAATTGTATTTTTTGTTCTTATGTAAAAGGAGTCATTGTAAAAGAGTCTTCAATGACAAAGTAAGTAAGTAAGTAAGTAGACAGGAGTCAGCACAAATGTGACATGACGTAACTGAATGGTCTTGTTCAAATTCGCATTATTACAGTCAGACTGATAGAATATTAGGTAAGATTTGAACCATTACCGTCGGTTTGACAAGGCAGCTGATATGTCAGTGTTTTTTAGGTTTGCTTTCTTCGAGGTTGGATTCAAGATATTTGATCTTGTTCTAAGCCATGTAATCATCATCCTGAATTGCTAGGTCTTCGTCCTTAACCTTAATGATGTCATTTTAGATCGAATGTGATTCGTCCAGTACACTTGCCCCACAATCTCAAAGAATGCATGTCTTTGAGAGATTTAAGCGTTTTGGATAAAGTCGCTCTCAGACAAATAATCCTAGTTTTGTTATTCGTTTCAAATGGTCATTTTCTCCTCATTTGTTAGTGTACTGTCTTTGCCCGTAGACGAGTAAGTGCTATAGAGAGGTGTTGGGTCCAAAGGTCGCTTTAGGGTTGACGTAAGTGTGACACTATGATTTGTGTTTCTTGAATCCAATGGTTGGGTGATGCAGAGTCTTTCGTCATTCTTGGAAATCTATAAATATGGGCTTGGTGCATTCTTGGTCCCCACTTGTCTCCTAAAAATCTCTTTGATATCCGACATCCAAGATGTTTCGTAGTGACTAGGTGTAGACCATTCATTCCTCGTGGTAACCATGTCTTCCTTGTCCATTTTTTTTGAGTCTTCGGGCAGCATTTCGTCTAGTGAGTCAATTGAGTTAGTTGGAGTGGGTGGGAATAGTTTGGCCTCAGAGGTTTAGTTGGTCAAGGAAGATCAATGGGTTACCAAGGACCTGGAGGCTGAGATTGCTGAGGTCGATCTTCCTCGTAGGACAAGGTATGATTGGGCAAATTCCCATATGACTTGCCAGTTTTCGAAGTATAGGTGGTCATCCATGGTCAAAACATATGCCATCAGTATAGATACGCTCTCTAACAAAGCGACCGAGCATGTACATACCTTAAAGCGTTGTATAGCCATTGACAATGTGTGTCATGGCTGAGAAGAGCATGATATTGACTTTTTTTTATATACGTGTGTCTCTTCACTAATTCACACGTACTTATCCCTTTCAACGAGTTGACCATGGGTGTTCTTCATACCTTGAACGTGGCACACTCCACCCCAACTCTTGGATATCACTCAAAGCTTTTCGCCTTTTGGCATAAATTTTTCGTCTTAACCATTCTGCTAATGTCTTTTTGCATTACTATAGTAGTCCTTCTGATCCTGTTAGGTGGTTATCGTTGATAAGCCAACCCGAGACCGTTTTGTTTTTGCCTTTCTGTTCCTCTTATAAATATTTTAAAGATGCATTTTTCAAAGTGTCGATTGGGCCTACCGATCGACATAATCTTTTGATGGGGATACTCTTAAGTTCCCTGTTTACTGGATGCGAAATTCTGTCAAGTATCAATCTTGGCCGAGGTCTTTTGTGACTGAGGATCACAAGAAGATGTTTGACATCCTGGATTAGTTTTCGAGGAAGCTCTCCATCCTCAAAATTCTTAAGATTTATCTTTCTAAATGTTTTTGCAACACAATGCAATTAAAGCTTCACATAAGAAGAGTGTTCATGTAATTTGTCATATCTTTATCGTCACAACATACAAAAGTTGCAGGATTTTGTGCAAAAATATGCTTTTGAGAATATTGCGAAAGAGAATGATCGAGCAAAATATGTCGACCTAGATAAAGGACATTGTGGTTATACCTTTAAATGTCTTCATAGTCTTCATTGTCCTTGTGAATTGGATTCGTGTGAGGTTAGTAGCATACCACTATATTCACTGCATGTCATATGAATACGATTAACCTTTTCGGGTATTTCATCCAATGAGTGTTTGACAGAATTGTCTATCCAATAGGAGTTTGATGCGATCTTAAATTGCTTTAACGAGGTTAACATTACTGGCAAGGTTAATATCAAGAGTAATCTTTATAAAATTGCTTATCCAGAGGTGACATCTTTGTGTGCACTAACTAACAAGACCAAAACAAATGGGATATAAAAGGAATATCTTAGTAAATTTCAAGATCAATCAAGTGTAATTTGTCTTATTTTGAGCATGTTAGATGCCTTACATTTCCAACATGATATTTCATTGATTTGGAAATTTAGCAAAGGACTGATGAAAGACACTTGTGAAACTTAAAGTCTTAAACATATATTGTTGATGTAAAAGTTAATAACTATTGCGATTTTTTTGCAATTACTAAGTTGTTGAATATAAGAGAGGTGTCATGGTGTGGTCGAAAACTTACTTAAAGAACTTAGTCATTAACTTATGAATATGTTTGTCTATTCATAGTTGATACATTAACTTATGAATATGTTTGTCTAGCACCATATGAATATCTCAAAGCCAGTTCTTGTCGATGAGATGTGATTGGTATAAATAATTTTAACAATTAAAATACTTATTTTCATTGGCCAATCCTTAACAAAATATATTATATTCAACCATGGACATTCCCTAAAATATTGATTATCGAGAAGAAAAATGTTATCTTTCCTTTCATCGGTTATATGCGCTGATTTGCACAAAAGAAGAATAACTATAATAAAATAATAATATATTAATAAAAATAAAATATAAAATATTAATAATAAATTTATAAAATAATAATATGATAATTACTAAATTAAAATATTAGTAATATTAATATAAAAACTAAAATTAATAATAAAATTATAAATTAAAATCATAATCATAAAAATAAAATGATAATAAAAGTAATAATAATAATAAAATTAAAAATTATAATTAAAAAATATTTTATCAATAATTCTAATTATATCTTTCATATATATTCTCTCAATCTAAATATACATACTTTTTTTTCTCATTTTCTTATCAAATTATTTCCCTTTCACTCTCTTAAATCCAAGGATTAACATTTTGGAATGAATATTCAAAAATGTGCTTTGAGATGTATGTATTCATATTTTTCTTTTTCTGTAATTTCCAATGAGACAATTCCAGAGTACGCATTCTGAAAGTGAAAAAAAAAAAAAATGTACCTCCAATTACAACAACAACAATCTACATGAGACAAAAATTATGCTCTACGACAACACAACAAAGAGGTGAAAGAGCAATGACTATGCATGGGAGAGGAGAGTCTGCAGGATAAGTTTGGGGGGGGGGGGGGGGA
>Ga0099824_1001220_pt1 | contig 35376 bp, 17 predicted proteins | sample SiratrowhiteBW_FD_76837 | JGI IMG/M metagenome (GOLD analysis project Ga0099824, IMG submission 76837) | Root nodule microbial communities of legume samples collected from California, USA - Siratro white BW | ecosystem: Host-associated > Plants > Roots > Nodule | place: USA: California... | reverse complement strand
TTTTATATATATATATATATATATATATATATATATATATATATATATATATATATATTATATACAAAGTCTTCATGTGAGACTTATTTTAGTTTGGATAACTCAATAATTTTTTCTTTAAATTGGGTATCCAAGTAATTATATATTTTCTTACTTATATTCTTAAAAGTATTTCTTTATATTTTGTTCGTACTCTTTCAAATAATCCTTGAAATATTTTTAAATTTTTGTTTTATTATTTGAACTTACTTTTTATCATAGCAACTGATATGTTTTTTATGGTATAGTTATGTATTTTTCTAACATAGGCAACAAAAGGAAATAATTACGTGTCATTCTTCAACACTTTACATTATATGATGTGCTTTAATTTAATGAATATGCAAACACTTTGAATTGACTAGCATTACCTTAAAAAAAAAAAAACATTTAAGTCACCTTCAACACCTGTTGGCGAAAAGGACAACTTAGAAAATGCATTATGGTAATTCTGTAAAATTGACAAACTTTCTACACCAATTATATTGCATTAACGTAGAATACAATTATTATGATGATTACATGACAATTAACTCAAAAAGGACAGTTCTACATCGATTTTACGTAAAAAGGTTCCAGTTCACCTTTTTTTTCTAATTATATTCTTTGACATGTATTTGATTTAGCTTCATTATGTTGTTTGATTTATTTTAATTATATTCTTTGTTACATTGTTTGGTTTTCTAGATTTTTTTTATCAGAAGAAAATATATAAAATTGTAGAAGCGTTTGGAGTATCTCAACTCTTTCACAACCTACAATAAAAAAAATATATATTGTAGAACAATAAATAAACTCCCTAAAGGTTATATAATATTAGTCACTCTAACACTTGTACATCTTGATGCCCCATCCACAAAAATCCTATCAAAGCTGTTTAACAGCGTAAATGTTTCCCTTAATTCTATACGAGTAACTAAAGTATCCCTCTTACAAAATGTGTGTAGAGAAGTACACATAAGAAGTGAGGTCTTGTCCCTGGCCCCTTGTTATGACTATCCTAGTGTAGCTTATGCTCCTTCTTCTGATTCTACAAAAAATCTTTAGCTTACCTGTTGCTGTAGAGATAAATATAGACAACAGATCTAATGTTCTGCCACTCTCTCTTATGTGAATCAGTCAAAATAATAAAATGCATCAATGAAAAGGGCATCACACCCTCTGTGTTAGTAGAGATTATCTCTTTCACCTACTCAGATTTCAGCCCTTATTTTTTATTCCCTCACCTGGCCGTCTTAAATTTAGACTCATAAGATCATACCCTTGTAGCCACTTGGCTGAGTTATATCCTGATCTCACTCACTATTTTATACTTCTGATGCATGTATATTGAGATATGCACTAATTTGAGAAGGAAAAATTCCTTTTTTAACTTTGGTAGTAATTCATATCCAAACTTTCAATTGAACAAATTCCAGATATTTCCTCTCTTATTGAGTATAGCATTCCTAAAAATCATACTATTTGTATGTTCTGATATACCTCACAATAGTTTTTTGAACTATGTTTGTATTCTTTAGGCCAAACATATAAAATTGGTGAAAATACTTAGTATTATTAGGTAAAACTAATTTGAGATCGATCTATTTGTTGCTTAAAATCAAAATTAAATTAGATATCTTACAAAATGGTGTTGTATATATTTCTCTCGTACAAAATGCATATGACTTATAATACACCACAATTCTCTGGTGTTCAAGGTTATCTATATATAGTAGCTATAATATTCTCTAAGTAAAGTGTTTTACATTAGGGATTGCATTAGATCTCCATATTATCTAAAAGAATTGTTCCTTTTCATCATAAGAATTGTTTTCTAGTATTTTGTAGGCACTTTTTAATGAAAATGAATCATTTTGTTCTCTTTCCATTTTCAATAGTCTTGTCCATTTGTGTTTGGTAGTAAGTTTGCTAGCTCATCCATAAAAGATTGAAGATCAACCAACTCCTAATCAAACCAGTTGCTTCTCCAATCAAGTCTCTACTCCCATACATCGTTGTTCCAGTCCATTTTAGATGTTGTTGCCTTCCTAAGATTAGAGTTATTATACATCCTAGGATATTTTTCCTCAATTACATCTATCATTCCAATACTTGATTTCTACTCCCCTTCCAATAACCATGAAATGTTATTATATCATATCCCACAAACTAACTTTAAATACTTCCACCACACAGACTCATGTTTAGATTGCTTGAATTGATTTAATTCCCTCCAATCCACATACTTAAATTGTAGTATATTCCTCCATAACCTAGTACTTTTAGTTGCAAACATCCATTTCCATTTTGCAAGTAGTGTCACATTAAAATTTTTAATATCCTTTGTGCTAGTCCTCTTAGTTCTTTTGGTTTGCATATTGTTTACCATTTCACCTAGGCCATTTTCTTTTCTTGTGATCTCCGTCCCTATATAAATTGTCTTTGTATTTCTGTGATTTCCTTTACCACCGCTTTTGGGCCTTTGAAAAAGGAAAGAAAGAATAGTGGAAGAGTTGTAATTACAGATTTGATCAAGCAAACTCTTCCAACTCTTCCAACACTTGTTGAAAATCCAACCTTCCAACATGTTATTCTCTTTCTTTTATATTGTAACATTTTATTTCATAACATAATTTTTCTAGGATTCCCCCTATAAGTATTCCTATATATGTGAGAAAAGGTATATATATTCACAGTAGTGCAATTCATAATTGCCGCATACCTCTACAACTCTCTTTCACTAACCCCAATCCCACTCGTTTTGCTCTTGTAGAAATTCACTTTTAGGCCAGATATTACTTCAAAGCATCTCAAGAAAGCTTCCATAGTTACGATGTTTTACATTTTCTCCTCACATATAAATAGGGTCTCGTATGTATATTGTAATATACTTATCTCTAGTTTTTTATTTTCCTATTTTCAATCCTTCTAGGTAGTTCACTCTCTTTGTTTTATTTTCCTAAACCCCTCAGCTACAATTAAGGAAAGGCGAAAGTTGATTACCTTGTCTAATCCCTTTTGACGGGGTAAACTCTTAAAGTGAGCTATCATTAACCAAGATTGAGATGGATGTTGAGATTAAACAATTTCTAATCTAAGAGATCCATTTCTTACAGAATCCAAGTCTATATCTAACATGTAGTATATGAAATCCCATCTTATTGAATCATATGATTTTTAAAAATCCACTTTCATAATTAAGCATATTTTTTTCCTCACTCTTATGTCATCTACAACCTCATTTGCTATAAGCACACTATTTAGTAAGTTCCTACGAGCTATGAGTGCAGATTTAGTTTACTCTATGACTTTTGGTAGTACTTTCTTCAATCTGTGTGCTTGTAGTTTAGGACAATTTTGTATATGCATCCTATCCTAAAATTTTGTCTATATTCCTACAAGTCTTGTGGATAATCTACTTTTGGAATTAAGGTGATAAAGGTTTCATTACAGCCCCTAGGCCAATGACTTATATTGTGGAAATTATTAATAGTAGTTACAAAGTCAGGTTTGAGGGTTTCCTAGTTGTGTTTGATGAAATTGGAGTTATTACCATTTGACCCGGGGCTTTTGCTACATTTATATTCTCACACTGCTCCTAATCTTTTTTTTGTCTATAGATTATGTTGTAAGTTCTTGATTCTCTTCCATAGTTACGGATGGGAAAGGTACACCATCAAGATTTAGACTAATATTTAGAATTTGAGTCTTATAGAGTTATCCACTTTACTCTTTATTTTTGCTTTCATAAGGATTCTTGATTGTAGCTTATTTTGTTTAATTATGCAAAACACTCTCTCCTCTCATTCTTTTGTTCTTCGCTTAATCCGCTGCTCTAGTCTATCAGATCTAGTTCTCTTATTTGCAGGGTTAAGTCTTATTTTTTTTTCTTGTTACTATCCCAAAGCTACTATTGTTCCATATTTTAAGATCATTCTTTAACATTTTCATTTTTTTTTTTAAATACAACCACCCTTGTTCCATTTATCTGGTATTTTTCCTAAAATTGTTTTATGGTATGATAAACCAATGTACTTCTTTTTAGACATTTAGAGTCCTAAAAGGTTTGAGGTCCCAATCAATTTGGTTAGTTTGTGAAATCAGGCCACAATGATCAAAGACAACTTTATTTAGAGTTGGGCCACAAGCTTATCCAATCTTATGAAACTAATATCCTATCTAGCCTAATTTTACGTGATCCATCATCCCTATACTATGTATACCTTCTCCCAATCAATGAGATATCCAAAACTTATATTTTGTCTAATAAACAATTAAACTCATCTATTTCCTTCAAGTTCACTCCCTCTTTCCCCTCGTCGCTTATCTCTGGTTGAAGTTGTATTAAGACAACTTTAAGATTATACCAAACCCATGCAAAAAAAGGACAAACTCCCTACAAATAAAACAAAGGAAATTAAAATTTATTATGAAAAAAAGTCTAGCCTAGTACAATTAGGTCAACTAAAATATTAGGCAAACTCAATCCTATTTTTTCACACCTAAATTAGTCAATATATCAGTACAAATATTACTTTCCCTAAAGAAATGAGTCACTCTAAACTCCATAGCATCACAAATATACATATACTTACATCTTCAACCTTTAAGAATCTAATGAATGATATTGCGAGAGCAAATGATTAACAAAACAAAGAAGAGTCACACTCCAACCAAAAAACTTTCAAAAATCCTTCAATTGAACATATTCAATAACAAGAATAACACCCATGACCTTAGCATAAAGAGTGTGTTGAATATCCAAGAAAGCACAAAAGCTACTCACATATTTCACTACAATTGCCCCTAAAAATATGTCCATAAGTTGTTGAAAATATACACACAAGCTAAAAAAATCAGGAATACCTCTAATAGTCTCATGAGTGTTGACTTTAATCTAACCAACTTTAGGAAAGTATCAAAAACTTGCACAGCAGACTACTAATACCAAACTGTTTCAGAATAAAAAAAATATAAAATAGATTAGACATATGCTTTCTGGAAGTGTTACACGATAACTGAATACAATCCTTAATAACATTTGAAGTCGTATTCGTACTAATAGTCTGTTGAAATTTGTTAAAATTTCTCATTCCTCAAATCATCTATAAGAAAAAGGTAATGGTCGAAAGCTTAACCAAACGAGTAAGAGAAGTATTAGGAACTTTTATGAAATTAATAAAGTACACAAAAGATAAATCAATAAGATTAAAAAAATTATTTCTAAGTCAAGCCCATATAAAGAAAATAGAAAAAAAATTAAAAAAAAATCAATATTTTCAACTTACAACCTACCTAGAAAACACAGAACAAAAAGAAATATGTCTTCTTTTAGCATCTTCTACGTCAATAGGCAAATGCTTACGCATAAATTTTCAAAACACAAAAATCTTAATAGGAAAAATATAATTACACCAAATTATTTTATTTCAATTACAACCAAGATGAATAAAAAAGAAATTTTTAATTATCTTCTGATTAAGAATATTACTATTCTCGAGTTTTTATTCGGACTATCAAGAAAATAATTGATGATCAAATGATAGGAGGTCTGCATATTTCATTTTAATTAACTTTTTTTTATTTTAGTTTCAATTTAGAGTTGGCTTAAATAATAAATAAATTTATTTATATCATGTAAGCAATTATTGATAGTATTTTTGTGGTGGTAGTTGACGAAGAACAACAAAATCTAGGTTTCGAGATTTTGGCGAAGAAAATTAAAAAGTTATTTTCTTAGAATTTTGTGAGGGAATACTTGACTAATAACATTTACGCAGTTCATGATGTGGATGTAATTGCATATTTCTTTGGATATCTTTTCGGTTGAGCCAAGTAGTCATCGCTTATACCAATAATGTACGTTCTATAACAAACCACAATTTGTCTTTTAAGAAAAATAAGAACTCAGGCACATGTCTCCTTAAATATGTTTCAGTACATGCATATAACATTTCCACATACGGATCTAGCATAACCAAAAAAGTTGATCACAATTGTTCAATAAAGGAAATTTCATACCCATTTGCTAACTACATCTTAATTGAATGCACTCCATTAATATATTTCTTCTCAAGAACTTTTACAAGAAAAAATAAAATCTACATAAATGAAAGTTACTTAAAAAAGCTACACCAAGAGAACTTTTATAAAGACTTGTATGAATGAGCTTCTTCATAATCTAATAGAAAAGATAAAAATTAAAATTAAAATTAATTTCTATATAACTTAAAAATTACTTTATGCATTTGCAAAAAGATTATATATATATATATATAAACTTGTATATAAACTAATTTTAACTTATAACGAATTTGAATATTTATTTATTTTCCTTGCTTTTATTTGTTTTAGAAGAGTTTAGAAGTTGCCCAAACAAATTCAAAATACATTGTGCGGTCACTTTGTTAAAGTTTGAATTGAATTGTATAATATTATTAGGTTATGTCTTATGTTTTAATACAACTCATATTCTTGATACATATTTTAACCATTTAAGTTTGTGAAATATTATATACAAATTTTTATAAAAGAATATCATGCACTGACTTTGTTGATATTATGTTGTTATCTTTATGTAAGATAAAGTTCAACTTTATTTAGAAAATAAAACATAATAAAGAAATAAATCAAATATTTTTTTTATATATAAGTTGTAATTTCTTGTAATTTTGATGGTGTGCTAGAAGACATTGGACTATAACTTTTAGTATTTTTAGTTGTATTGTTATGTTTTGAAATATACATTATGCTTATTTAATTACATTTTTAAATGTTGAGTTTTATTAATGTTATATTTAGTTACAATTTATAAAAGTGATGTAATTATCTTTAATAGATTTATTTAAGTATTTTTATATTATAATAATAATGTTCAACATGAATTAGTGGCTTAATGTATTCATAATATATATATATATATTATAAAATTTGGTATGAAGGAATAAGTCATATTTGTAAAGTGTTGCTTAAATTATATAATTTTTATTGCAACAGATCAATAATTGTGGCTTAAATGTAAATGTATTACTTTAAAAAATCGTGGCCTAAAAAAATGCAAGAACTAAAAGTGTATAGTCTAAAGTTGGCAGAGAAAGCAATAGTTGAAAAAGTGTGACCTAAATGTTGATAGAAAAGGCAACAGTTGAAAAAGTGTAATATAAACATCGAAAAAAAGGATGTCATATTGTATTAGCTTAAGACCATATTTGAAAAGAAACGGTAGACTTTGAACAACACCCACAACTCCATATACTATAGTTAGAAATTCGTGGCCAAACCGTCATTTAAAGTTATGTTTACATTTTTAACTTTAGACAATACTTTTTACCTGTTGTATAAAAGTGATAAATGATGTAATGTCATAAAATTTAATATGTAATCATCTCTATTGGTTAAATTAATTAGTTAAAGACATGGTTAACAAAGTTTGTAACCAAATTAAATTTAATTACAACACAACTAATAAATACGTTACAAAAAATTAATATTTGACTTAAGCTAAAAGTTAATGCTAACGAAAAGTTAATACTAGTTTGTAAATATCATCAAATTTACATCATATATATTACACTCTAATAATATAGATACTAATTCACTAGCATTATTTTAGTCTGACTTTATATAATATCGATTAAGTCGACTCTATGGAAGGTTGACTTAGCAAATCTAAGCCAACTATTCTAACTTCATATGGACAAGGGTATTCATCATGACCTTGTAAATTGCAACATCTTTCTCCATATATTTACTATTTTTTTTTTCTCCTCTATTATGAATGAAAAGAGTAATAGCACAGTTCGTTTCATGAACCTAATCCATTATGGCAATGTCACCCATGATGTAGGGGAACGACCCCACCTTGTTGATTACGTGCGACTACAACACATTGGCGAAGGTCATTGTGGGGCTTGTTTATTGGTTCCCATTGAAAGTTGGTAGCAAGGCAGAGGATGGAAGGGTGGGGTGACACTCTAGTGTAAAGAGGTTATCCAAGTATTTCTTGTTAGCAGTCTTGACGACTTCACTGCAACCACCATGTTGCTTTGGCATGAGAGAAGGAAGATTTATCTTTTGGGTTTCAGGAGTGTGAGTGTGATGATTTTCATTGGCTTCTAGTTCTTATTGCAAAATAATAAGAGAACTTTTTATATGAAATTAAAGAAACACTTCAAATTGTTCTTTATCTTAAATTAAAAAATGATCAATGATTCATATTTCAAGTAACAAAGACACAAAAATATAAAAATAGTGTGAACTTAACTGACATAAACTTAATTAAATATTAAAAAATTTATTATAATGTCGATTAGATTAGCATTAATATAAATATATATATACATATGAAAAATAATTAATTTTAATATCGGTTTAATTAATCTAATTTAAATAAATATAAATATTAAAAGAAACAGTGTTATCGTATAGATATACACTAAATTTAATAAATATATTAAAATAATTTTGATTAAACCGATATTAACTTAAATATATATATAAAAAATCAATTAAACTAGTGTAAAACTAACACACACTAACATAGATAAATATAAATATTAAAATTAAATAAGATTATACTAACTTAACTGATATTTAATTTATAATAAATATTTAAAATAAATTAAATTAATGTTAAGCTAACTGATATTAGTTTAAATAAACATTAAAAATTAATTAGTTAAAAATTAATTAAGTGAAGTTGATATTAATTTAAGTAAATATAAATTTTAAAATGAAATAAGATTAATATCAATTAAATCAATGTTGATTTTAATATATTTAATTTTATTAAACTATTTTATTTAGCTTCAAATTAGAATCCACTTAAATAAATAAGTATTATATTTTTTTTGTCAATTATGGAACCTAGTATTAATGATATTGTTTAGTAATACTAAACAATTAAAACTCTTCCACCAAGAAGAACAAAAACTAGGTTTTAATTCTTTTGGGAAGAAATTAAAAGGTCGTTTTATAATGTTGTAAGAGATACTTTCCCAATAATGCGTACGCAGTTAATGATGTGGTTGCAGTTGCATCTTTCTTTGAATATCTTTTCTGCTGGGTCAAGTAGTCTTCCTATATAGTGAAATATCATAAATATTTTGTTTTCATAATATTTGTGATAGTGATGCTCATACCAATAACTTATCTACCTTAACAAACCATAATCTGTCCTATACAAAATATGAACTTAGGCACATGTCTCCTTAAATATGTTTCATTATAGGCACATAACATTTCCACATACCTACCTAGCATAACTCAAAAAGTTGACCAAACTTGTTCAATAAATGAAACTCTATGTCCATTTGCTAACTAAATCTTACTTCAATTCTCTCCATTCATACATTTCTTCTCAAAATAATTAACATTAACTATTTATTTAGATATTTTTTTGGCAATAAATTTTACTAGAAAAAAATTCTGCATAAATTAAAGTTATTTAAATAAGTTACATGAGAGAACTTTTATAAAGACTAGTATGGATGAGCTTCTTCATAATATAATAGAAAGATAAAAAGAAAAATTAAAATTAATTTCTCTAAAACTTAAAATTAGTTTATGCATGATCTAATTTGCAAAATTCTGTTATATAAATTTTTATTTTTTTAAATTTGTGTATAAACTAATTTTAACTTATAAAGAAGTCAATTTTTTATTTATTTTTCTTGTTTTTATTTTTTTAGAAGAGTTTAAAAGTTGGTCCAAACAAATCCAAATTAACTTATATATAAATTAATTTTAAGTTATAGAAAAATTAGTTTTATATTTTATTCTTATCTCTTATATAAGTTTAAGGTCAACCTGTCTAACAAATGCATAAAAGGTACCTTGAGGATGGAGAAAGGTGATACCAAATTTCCACCTTCTATATTAGTTAAATAAGTGGATGAACAGTTAAATTAGTTAATTAAATTATTGCATTGAAAAGCAATTAATTTGATATTTAACAAGGTTTGATAATTTATTGCTCCCAATGTTCTTTATAATTTTATTCATAATAATTTATTATTCCAATGTTTTAGACAACAAATATTTCAAATATACTCCTATTTTTTACATGATTTTTTAAAATAATTTGAATATTTAATATGAAAGTTAGAATATAACTTAGAAAGTAGGTAATAGAAGCAACATCTTATTGTGGGAGGATAAGTGGTTGAGAGACAAAGTCCGAAAACTAAGTATCCCATACTGTTTGTAAACTGTTTGAAATTCAACTCAAAAGGAGGCTAGGGTAGTGGATTTAGGTGAGTGACAACAAATTTGAGGGAAATGAGTTTTTACCTAGATAAGAAAGTGATTTGAATGAGAAAAACATGTGGTTGAAGATTTTATAAAGTATATTTACGGAAGTAGGATGAGAAAAGATATGGAAGATATAAGTGGATGATGAGACATTTAAGAAATTTTGGTCAATAAAAGTACTGTTGACCACTAAGTTTTGTGCTTGGAAAGTCTTGATAAACAAGGTAGCTACGAGAGAACCTCACTAAAAGAGGTCTATACTTAACTGACAATTTATGTGCGATTTGTAAACTTAATGAAGAATCGGCTATCCATTCGTTATTCGCATGTAAACTAGCTGGCTCAATTTGTAAAAGGCTAAATAAATGGATACACCTGCTAAGCCTAAGTTAAGTGTTTTTAGTAATAAGTCAAACCTAAGTTAAGTGTTTTTAGTAATAAGTTAAAAACCTAATTTGGAACTGTATCTAAGTGACATGTTATGGACCATTTGGAGAAGTAAAAATAGTGTATTTTTCCGAAATCACAAATTTGAAGTCGAGGAGATGTTATATCTTGTTCAGATTCAAACTTAGGTTTAGCATAATAGCTTTTATATATTTAGACTGGTGCCTAAACCCAGTAGAGTATATTAAACAGATTAGCTGATATTGTTATTGTATTCCTGAGAAGGCAGGGGTGTTCTCTTTTAGCGATGATGTGTTTGGTGTTTTGGCTCTGTACCTAGTAGATCGTTGAATATTGGACTTAGTAGCAAAGTTGAAGCCTAATACATATCTACCAAACGGAAATTCAATCTTCAACCTTTACTGCTAACCACTTTTGTCAGGCTAAATGGTCTAGATACTGCTTTTAATTGGATTTTGGCAAGTCTTAATAGGAACAAAGTAGCATGTGGGAAGCAAGAGGTTCTGTTGATGCAGTATGTTCGGTGCAGTGAAAATGTATTATGAATGCCTCGTCTAGTGTAATTTGCTCTGTATCTAGTAAGGTTTTGGTCATCACATATATGCTGATTACACTGGTTTTAGGAACAGAGTTGCAGCCTAGTATATAAGCATCAAAATGTAATTCAGTTATAACCTATACTGCTACACACAGTTTCTGGCTAAATGGTTTGAAGGTTAATATTCTGTAGTATGTATGATGCAGTGAAATTGTAACTGTATTAATATCTTCCTAGATCCTTCGTAATTATGTTTTAACAGATCTGTGATTTGGGAAGGTATGGCTAGGAGCGCTGTGACCTGATTGTTGGGTAAAAGATTTGAGCATTCCTTTTGTGCTATTCATTCAATTAAATTTTATATTTTTTATTGATAAAAAAAATAAAAAATCCGAAAGATACTTAGTAATCTTACAGAATTGAACAAAGATAATTTCTTGGGAAAAATGCATATAGCCTTTACCAAAACAAACTGAAAACGTTTGTATACATATGTCTATTGTGGAATAGAAATAAAAATTAATCAGAAACTTAATACATATTTTATATAAAAAAATATTACACTCCTTTATCTTATATGTATAATAAATTTAAAGGACTCTTAGGAGAAGTTTAATATGACAGACAATCATGAATAATGAAAATTATTTATTATTAATAAAAAATGAATAATGAGAATTGTGATCTTTGAAAATGACTGAAATTTATTTGGTAGTTGATAATATTTGGTACTAGATTTTAAAATAAGATTCTGTACTAGGCCATTCAATGTCATGTAGGATATAAGATGTTTTAAAATCTTATTCAATTTTTTAATGATAAATTGTACTTTAAGATCTTAAATAATTTTTTTGTGGTTTCAAATGAACTTTTTGTAACAGGAGAGAATTTAAAATAAGATTTTTTAATCATTTTGGAGATCTTAAAAGTTTGGTAAAAGAATTCTCCATGGTGGATTTTGTTATCGCTTTCTTTAATGTAAAATCTTGTAAATAATAGATCCTATACTTAAGATCTTTCATGAAAATCCACCGCTAAAATACTCGAGATACTTTTCAGAGAAATATAATTTTTCTTTTCGGAATCAATTGTAAGATGATACTTTTAAACAAATTTTAATTATTTACCGCAATGAGTGATACGATATTTTTACTTAACTGAACATTTTTCTGAAAGATTATATTTTCACCTTCTTTGCGAAGCATTTATTTTGAAATTTTCATTTAAAAAAAAATAAAAATATTCTAAATTTTCAGATTTTAAAAAACTAAAATTCTTTTATTCTATCAAATGACCCCTTAATTATAAAGGAAATGAGATAATTATAAACCTTAATTATAAAGGAAATGAGAGGATAATAAACCGTGTGGTTCTTTTGGTGGAGGTGATGGGAGGGAAAGATAAGAGGAGGAATAAGAAAAGGAGAAGAAAGAAATGCGAAGATATTTTGGTTGAAAATATCTAAAGAAAATCCAACAATAAAACATCCAAGCCAAAAAACAAAAAAATAAAAAAATCACTAAAGGTCGTTACCTAAAATAAAAATCTTTGTTATTAAAATGAATGGGATTGGAATGTTTTTATGATTACATTTAATTCTGAAAACTCATAATTGATTTTAATGTATATATTTTATTATAATAAATAAAAATATTAAAAATAATATTAATAATAATAAATAAAATATTTTTTTCCGTTTATAAGCATTTTTCATTTATTTTTTCACGTGTTTTTTTTCTCTCTATCGTACTCTATTTATTTCTTCCACGTGGAACACATGCATTAAAAGTGAAATTTGAATTCAAAATAGTAATAGGAGTAAATATCTTGTACAGTTCATTTAGATGATTGGTGTGACTTGTATCTATGCATTTAAAGCTATTACTGGCACAATTTTTTTAGTGATAATGTACTATGTGAATATTTTTATTTAGAAATTCACATCCCATATGCATAGAGAAAACATGACTTTAAGAACTAAAAACAGGATTGTACTAAAAATAGAAATATAAAGACAGGAACTTTCGTAAGTCAACCCTGGTTTCCAATTATCGTTACCTAACACCGCAAAAATGAAAGATTATTATAAATTTTACATTGTTCTGATAATAAAATAACATCCTAAAAAAACATCACTTTAAAATATAATAATAATCTTTTTTAACAGCGAAAAATAAAAGTGTTTTAATTCTATTATGAAAATAGACTTTCAGTTATACTATGTACCGGAACTCCCTCCATAACCTAGGTTTCATTTTCAAACTTCAAGTCCGAACTCTCAAGGTCTAGCACCAATACCGAGCTCCTAAGATATCAGTATTTTAAATTAAAAAAAATAAAAAAATATGAATGAAACATTAATATTAAATTATTAACTAATATTTTTTTTTTTTAGGTGAAAACATCACCACCTAAGATACTATGAGACAGTATTAGATAATGAAAATGGTCCCCAATGACATCAGAGTTTACGAACCCTATTAATATAACACGTTTCTCATGCCGTGGCTCCATGCATGCGAAACCTTATAAATAGAGTCAAATTCCATATATTCTACATATCATTCTCTCTCATTAATATTTCTTAACAATTCCGAACCTCAGTAGAAAGATAATGGCTTTCATTCACTCTATCTCTGCTTTACCAAATCACCCTATATTTTCTCCAAACAAATGCTCAGCTATTCTGGCTGTAAAGCTCATCCCGGAGCATGCCCACTGTAGTAAAAGCCATTTTACTATTGCATTGAAGCAAAATATCCATATTTCTAAAAGTGCAAAAGCTAGGGTAAGAGTCACTTTCTTATTTATGCTTTATTATGAGGCTATTTGCGATTATTTGTAGCTAGCTGACCCTTATTAATCTTTCAGGATGATCTTCAAATAAGACATGCTAAAACATTGGAGGAAGTTAAGCGGGGACTTCTTGGCAAGACAAGAGAAAGTGAAGACCATGGTTTATTTATGGTGGACTCGATCCAAAGATTAGGCATTGAGCACCATTTTGAAGAGGAAATCGAAGCAATTCTTAAAAGGAAGCAACTGATGCTTAGAGTTAACAGCCATCTGGGAAATGACTGTCAAGAACTGTCTGAAGTTGCACTTCAATTTCGTCTGTTAAGACAAGAGGGGTATTACATCCATGCAGGTTTGTGTGCCTTGCTCTCTCAAAATGATGAGCTAATTGTTAATTAGGCTAAAACAGTACCTATTCTCGTCTTTGTTTGTGTTCAATCAGAAGCTAATTATATTCAACATTACATAAACTGCCACGTTGGAAAAATTAATTTTATTCATAATAAATATGTAATTTCTAAAAGTAAAAATCATATTGTCGGTGCTACACGCGTACTTACTGTAGTGTTAAAGACAAACTATTCGTTTGTCATACATGTATTTTCTTAAGATTCTTCCGCCACTAAGATTTCTTTGTCTTATCTTCTATGGCATTTAGAGTTCATCAAGAATCATAGTTTGAATTTAAAATCTCTTTTCAAAGCATGTCCTTCTCTACCTTAGACGTCATTTTCATTTTGTTAGTAGTGATATATTAAACTTTTTTACATCTTTAACTGCTAATCTCTCCTCACATTGTACACTTGTTTTCATTTATTAATATTATCTTCCTACCCTTCTCCTTCAGCCTTATACAAAGTTCTTCTAAACTCTCCTAATCTCCTTTTCCACTCCGATAGACATCTTGTAGAAGGATAAATATGGATTTAATAAGACACACTTACCCTACAAAAAATATGTCTAGCTTTTCACGTGAAGAGTCTCTTCTTTACCTTTCCAACTACTTTCTCTCATAACAGGCAACACCAAATAAATGAACGGAATGCTCATAACCATACAATTTAGGATTTCATCATTCAAGATTATACCTCTCCACTCACTCCTCCGAACTTGCTTTTTCTAAAATTCACCTTTAGATCAGACACTAGTTCAAAATACCTAAGCACACATTTTGTAAGAAAGATATTTGAAGATTGTCTTTGCATAAGAGTAAGTTATAATGAGCAAATTGAAGTATGTTTACGTTTGCCCTGTCACTCTCCACTTTTACCCTATTTAACATCTGATTTTTACGATCTTTCTAACTATTCGTAGTAATCTTTCAGCAACTATTAAGAAAAGGAATGATGCTAGGAGGTCTCCTTGTCGAAAGCCCTTTCCTAGTTTAAATTCTTAAGTTTGACTTGCATTGACTCGCATAGAAATGATAGATGAGTCGAAAATCCCTCACCCATATGATCCATCACTCGCAAAAGCCTAAACTCGTAATGTTCATAACGTTTCTATTCAAGTTTTAACATTGATCAGATAAAACTGGATAAGGATAGAAAGTATATTGCTATAGATTGTAATTTCTTTTATCGTGACATAAGTATGTGAAAATGTGTAAAAGCTTGTTGTCGAATCTTACCAGATATATTTGATAAGTTCTGGGACAATAATGGCAAGCTAAAACTCAAATTCTGTGAGGATATCAATGGATTAATTGCCTTGTTTGAAGCCTCTCAATTAAGCATAGAAGGGGAAGATTATCTTCATGCGGCAGAGGAGTCTAGCCGCGAGTATCTAAATATGTGGTTGTCTAGATTTCATGACCATCCTCAAGTGAAAGTTGTGGCTGATTCATTAAGATATCCTATTCATAAAAGCTTGCCAAGGTTCACACCAACAAACTCTTTGCAATTACAAAAGACACGATGGGCAAGCTCTTTAAAAGAATTATCAAGAATAGACACTGAAATTATTAGCTCTCTGCATCTGAAGGAGATTTTTGCAGTTTCCAAGTAAGTTGCAGTTACTATAAGATAAATAATATAGTGATAACTCGTATTAATTATACATATAACGACTTATTTCATTACTTATTATATTATTAAAGTATTAGAAAGAATTATTATTGAATTGTATATGAAAAAGAAGTTATTAAATATAATTTCTTTGAATACAACTCAGTGTTCTATGTAATAGTAGCATCATCTATATAATACTAATGATATGATAGTCATGATGACGATTACATAGGGTAGGGTTATAACATTGTGTGGTTTTAATTATAGATGGTGGAAAGAGCTAGGTCTGGCAAATGAATTGACCTTTGCGAGAGACGAACCAATCAAATGGTACATGTGGTCCATGGCATGCCTCCCAGACCCACAATTCTCAGAAGCAAGGATTGAGCTCACAAAACCACTCTCCCTGGTCTACATCATCGATGATATATTTGACTTTTGTGCAGATATTGATGAGCTTACTCTTTTTACAGAAGCTGTTAGGAGGTATTATACAAGCTAATTTTTTACTACAGTATTTTTTTTTTTAAAAAAAAAAATGATCTTTAGTTTATGAAGAAATTTATTTATTTATTTTTATAGAAATTTTGTTCAAATAAAAAAACCTTACACTTTTCTAGTTTTACAATGCTGCCATGCACCATTTTCATGGTAAAACGAAAGGAGAAGAAAAAAAAATGGTTATTTAATTCCATATTCTCTAATTATGGTAATTGTTTTTGAATATATATGATCAGGTGGGACATGACAGCCATGGAGAAATTACCAGACTACATGAAAGGGTGTTTTAGGGCTCTTTATGACATAACTAACGACTTTGCTTTCAAGGTCAACATGAAACACGGATGGAATCCTAGAACCACCCTAGTAAAATCGGTAGAATCTCATTAACAGTCTATAATTGTTACGTACAAATATATGTGCAAGAATCAGTGATATTTATTATTATAATTTGGCTGTGACAGTGGGTAAGGCTCTTGAATGCTTTTCTGGAAGAAGCAAAATGGTTTAGATCAGGATACGTACCGAATGCAGAGGAGTACTTGAAGAATGGAATAGTGAGCACTGGGGTGCATATGATCCTTGTGCACTTTTTCTTTTACAAGGGTGAGGGTATAACGAAGGAAACAGTCACTCTAATGGATGAGTTCCCAACTCTGATATCTACAACAGCCACCATTCTAAGGTTGTGTGATGACCTAGAAGGGGACCAGGTAAGAAGAAAACCAACTTCTTTTGACGTCAACATCAATCTTATTCTAAATTAGTTGGATTTGGACCACAAATAATTGACATCCACAACTTGGATCAGTTAACTTATTGCAATATTGAAACATATGTTTTTGTTTTTTTTTATATTACTATGGGAATAAAGGGATATGTATTTGTCTTTTTATCAGTGAAAGAATAAAATTAATATGAATAAAGGGATGTTTCCAATCCTTTACATAAAAAACAAAATTAAAATTGAAGTGCGTAAACAAGCAACAAAAGGTCACACCCCCATATAATAATGAAGTTTGATACAGATCCTGAAGAACACTATCTATTATTATCTTTTGATAGTAATTCACTTATAAAAAAAATAATGCAGGAGGTTAACGGTGATGGCAACGATGGGTCGTATTTGAAGTGCTACATGAGGGAGCACCCAGAAGTTTCAATTGAACAGGCACGGAAGCATGTCACTGAATTGATTTCGAATTCATGGAAACGTCTGAACCAAGAATGTCTCACAGATGCAAATCCGTTACCATCGTCTTTCACCAAAATGTGCCTCAGTGCTGCTCGGATGGTACCTCTCATGTACAGTTATGACACAAATAGTCCATCCAAGCTAGAAGAGTATGTTAAATCGTTGCTTTCTGGTGGTGCCGTGCATAGTATTCCGCAAGATCAGACCATTGTTTCATCAAATTATCTTACATCAACTGACATGATGTAGATCACAACCTAATAAAAGTGTTGATGTTCTAAGTTAGAATTACGTAAAATAAATTTTAGAAAGCAGATAGTGCAAATAAATTCTTAAATTCATGCTAAGATAGCAATACATTGCTACCATTACTTTTGGAGATACAATGTGAAGTAGAGATTAAATTAAACTATAATATATAAATGAAATATAAATTTTATTTTACAAACTTTAATGTGTAAGAGTAATTGAGAATATCTTAATAAGATAAGCTTTGGTGAGTATATTATTACAATTTTTTTTAAAAGTTTAATATATTGCAATATCCAATTGTATTTAATTTTAATTCTTACATCAATCAAGTCAAAAGAAGCTCTAATTTTTTTAATCAATAGAAGAAATCTGATTGGATTTTACTTTTTTTTTTTTTCTTTTTTATAGCAAAGATAATATTGTAAATAAAGTGTAACACTTAGAGTCAATCCATTTACAATAATATATATATATATATATATATATATATATATATATATATAAATATAAAATTAATATCCGGAAGTTCTAAAACTACCAGTGCTTACCCTCTTATTTACTCCTCACAAAATACAAGTTCAATATCAAATCTGTGTATCCTCCCCACACGTTGCAAATCCAGATTAAAAATGAATAGCTTCCGCACAGTCAACAACGTTTTTAACATCAGAAAATAAAATCCGCTTCATATCCATCAACAATTTCCACCGTCTGGGTTGTATCAAGGAACAAAGTCAAAGAAATTCTCCTAAGACAACAACAACTACTTTTTTGAAGACATATGACACTTACATACGCACTTACACACAAAAAAAGAAAAATATTAAGTTGTTAAACCAGTCCAAAATACTTTCAAAGAAACCATGTATAAGAATATTTTAACACTTACATTCTCTCCGTAAGGGAGCTTAATCTCTGTATTTGTCTCGAAAGGACATTAAACCTAAACCAAGTAAGAGGGTATATTTTGTATTCATCTTTTAAGACATTTAGACTTTTAGTTGTTTAGATTTGAATCTCTATGTTCAATTTATTCTTTCTTTACAACTTTTTTAGTGTGTAAGATAAGAGTGGTTATTTACTAAAAAAAACATCTCTATTGTAAAAAAAGTTTTAAGAAGTTACACAATAATATAATTTTAAGAGCTCCGATAGACTGCTAAAAAAACATTAGTATTATAAAACTAATATTGCAAAGATAAGAAAGATCCTTGAAGAAAAGTAAAACTGGAAGAGTTGTTAAGAATTAAATATAGTCTCAAATAATAACGAACCAATAAGAAATTTTTTTTTAACAGTAAACAATAAATTAAATAAATGGGTCATGGGTAGCCCAATCCTTATACACCTTAATTATAATTCTATAATCCTTTCTAAAATAATCTTAAATCACACAAAGGTTCAACTTTCTAGCATTCCTTTCAACAGAAAAGGAGATTCATATGAAATACAATAAACATAAAACAAAGTATACTTCTCACAGTCAAGAGAAGATACACAACACCCCATTTTTTCACTGAACGCCTGTACATCCTTCTTATATCTATTATCCTGACTCTTCTTCTTGCATCGTCGTGTGTCATCTTGTATGTTTCCACTATCTTTCCAGTAGTATACTTGCAAAACAAAGACATACCTACTTTCTATCTATACCTCAATCTATATTAGGTCCAGGTTAACTACTACAGAAATTCCAAGCACTTGATTGGAGCAAAGTGACAATCTGAATAAGAGAATATTGTTCTCGTAATCCTATGTTTAAACCATTCCCAACCTTTTAGTTGTGTTAGACAAAAAACTTCCTCCTCATATACTACTCCTCTTCTGAAAACTACTTATTTCTATAATTTTAAATCTCCGTCACAACAGCTACCCACATCTCTTTCCAAGCTCTGTTGTTCACGTTATTCCTATGATTTGATAAATGAAAACTTTGAAAGTGCATGGAGATAGACTCGTGTCTAACTGTGACCCTTCCTATCCACCTCTCACACAAGTCCCAAACTTTTTGAGCAACCTTACATGTACCAAAAAGGTGTTGGACATTTTCTAAATGTTCTCGACACATAGGACATAGAATGCACTCCAGAAGCACTCCCCTTCTCACCAAGTTAAACTGGTTGGTAACCTATCCCATAATATCCTCCAAGAACACACCAAAGTCGATAGAATTGTCTTTAGACTCCATAGCCACTGGAAACACTCTAAACTCATATTTGATCATCCATATTCAGTATACTATATCCCAACTTCACAGTGTATACGTGCTGATCATCTCAACATTTGACTTATTTCATCATCTTGTTTTAAAATACAATCGTTATAATGCTTAACTTAAAAGAATTATCTATTAGAGGTTAGAGTCTAATATACCCTTTTATCTTCATAAAATTTATTGACGATAAAAATATCTCCTTTTTTGCAAACATTCTTAGAAAATTTCTAGACCTATGTTTCAATATCTCTTCTTATGTTTTCATGTGTTTAATACAAAATTAATAGAAAGAAAAAGGCATCTTTTAACTAAGAGATTGGATGTAACTACATATGTGAAATGATACCAAAGAACTAAACTTTGGAAAAGAGGAAGTAATCTCTTTGAAGTTCTAGAAAAGATTTAGATACAGAATTATCTTGCTAATGATTACATTTACATTGTAAGTCATAAATTTAATTTGAGTGATTATACCATTATGATACAATATCTTAACAATGATCTTTAAATGCACAAAATTAGTGATATAGGCTTAAATTCATCTAAACTTAGAGATTCCTTTTTTTTAAGAACTAGAGTAATAAACATTACAACTTTTTGGTATTTTCTCACTAAAATGAAACATTGTTGTAGCATGTATGATGTCTTCCTTTATTACTTGTGGAGGGCTCTTATTGCCATCACACTGTCACACAAATTCCTTAATTTCTATCTTTGAAAATTTTTCAATGAGGCTATTATTATCCTCCCTGCTTATAACTGAAAATTGTGCATATTTCCTAAATTAATTTCTAGATCATCCTTAGTTAGTCTTATCTCAAAATGTTATTTTATCTTTCTCTCAAAATGTTGTTTTATCTTTCATTTGACCTTCCCATGATCCTCACGTCATTCACCTTGATAGTTCTTTAATCTCATTTTTCTTTCTTTTCCAGATTACCATGTTATGAAAATATTTTGTATTTGCATGTCCTAGATCTGTCCACTTAATTCTTGCTTTTTGTTTCTCCGCTTCCTTAATATTAAAATTGATATTTTACAGTTCACTAAATAACCTTGTCCTTTCCTCCTTTTCCGTCTCATCTAACCCACTTTCATCATCCATCCTATCTAAGTCACCTATTTTATCTATTAAGTTTTGCTTTAAAGGCCTTCTTGTTCTAGATTTTGATATCACTCTTTAGTATTTTTCATCTCCTCTTTTAATGCTACCAATCTATATCCTTTCACTTTATAACTATCCCATAATTTCTTAATCACTCCCACAATTTTTTTTACTGATGTGCCACACATCTAGATACTTAAAGAGTTTTGGCCTTCAATGAGATATCTTACATATTAGAGCACTATGATCAGGCATTGTTCTATCTAACACAAATTGTGACTTGACGACCATTGATCCAATCATTCATCAAACACTAGGATTCTATTTAGCCTACTCCATTTGGTCAATGTCATGTATATTTCACTCCTAATAGAGGGATATCTCTAATTTTCATATCTTTTATAAAATATTGAACCTATTATTTTCTTGCTAGTTTAATATCTATTTATTACCCTTCTTTCTTGTGGGCATCTTACTGTTATTAAAGTCTCCTACAACACACCACCTCTAGCATACTTCCCCTTTTCTAATTCTAACCAATTCATCCATATTTCCTTTTTCTCTCTGAATTCTAGTGCAAAGTACACATTCACTACCATTACTAGTATTTTATCCTTTCCACACTTTCCTATAACAACTATGAACCATTTTTCCTCAATATGTCTTTCACCTAAAAACACCTCCTTTCACCATGTTATTAAAATTCCCCCTACCTCATTTTCAGCTACTATTTCGACCCATTCAATGTTCTCATCCCATATTTTCATGTATTTATTACTGTTAAGACATTTAGACTTAGTTTCTTAACATTCCCACCCCTTCTTTTCTCATTTATTCTTTTAAATATCTTTCATTTGTTGTACCTCCATACACCTTAAGTTAAAATTTATAATATTCATTTATTATATCCTCTTCTTTACTGTTCTTATTTCATTATCTCTCTCTTCTATTTGCAACCTTTTACTATTTGTTTCTCCTCTCCAGAGAATATAATTCCTTTTTTATTAAACAGCAAAAAATAGAATTAATGGAAGCACTTAAGGAGTGTTTCAATCCTATTATAATTAAGAAATAAACTAGTTGACAATTTCCCACTTCAGTTTTCTAACACTAAATTTCAAACAATCATAAAAGGATAAAAAGAAAGTATACGAGCAATTACAATAATAATTCAAAACTTGCAGTTGTAAACAAGTAGAAACAAGGATAAAGGTCAATAATTTATATTACATCCTGTCTGAAGTATAACAATACTTTGCTACCAGCTCCTTCAATTAGAACATTTATGGAGTAATGACTTGCAAAAGAAAAAAAAAAATCTTGCATTCCACCTAGATTTTCCCTCCTTCCTATCCTTATCCGACAATAACTACTATATCAACCTCTATCTATTTGATCTCTCTTAAACAATCTACAGAATGCATACACCATTCTGCAAAAGTTCCTCGTAGTTTCAACCCACTAAATTTTGTCCAAGACCAAGCATGCAATTGTGCCACTGCAAAAATCTCTACCTCATCCACCTGACCAACATCGAAAATAACCTTATTTCTATGGATCCAAAGTGCCTTAACGACTGCCAACCACATCCCTCTCCAAGCATAATTTGCTTTTCTACTCAAACCACTGAAATGCAAATTGCAAAAGTTATTAACAATGTCAATAGATCTTACCAAGGAAAGCCCTACCCAATTGTCACACTTGAGCCACAGTCTTTGTGCAACCTCACAAGTGATCAATAAATGTTGCAAAGTTTCCACATCCTTATCCTTATTACACAAAGGGCACAAGTTACTCGAGACCAAAATCCCTCTCCTCTCAAGATTGACTCTAGAAGGTAGTCTATCAAGCAATACTCTCCAACCAAATATCTTGGTTGTTCCTGACACCTTAAGACTCGAAATCTCACCAAAGCATTCATTACTCTGAATACCTGGAATCTCTTTCAGAACCCAATACCCAGAATGTACTGTATAAACATTTACACTTTCACCTACCAGTATAATTGATTACAATTTTTAATGGCTGAGTCACTAATAAAATTAAATAAAGTTTCCTTTTGAGAGAGTCAGACTCCTTCGAGAGTACCATATTTACTGCATTTGAGAGTCTCCTACTCAATTCACCTTTCCATAGTCGAGCCTTCTTTGTGAATTCCTATAGTTAGTATTTTGGTTTCCTTGATTAGTGCTATTTGTGATTCTTGATAATTTTTCCTCTTGCCCTCTAGCTCAACTTGTCTAACACTATTGTATGCTGATGAGCTTTTATCTTTGTTATGTTCTGATGATTTTTTTATCTAGCTTCGTCCTTGACCTCTTCCTCGAAATTGGTCTATGCTACTCTTTTTCCTTGATTTATATTTCACTTTTTACATGGGTGACATGTATCTAAAATTTCAAATGTAAATATCAGATATAACCAATATTAAAGTTTTTTTTTTCTATTAATGCACAGGTTTAAAAGTGACATAATTTTTATTTTTTTGCAAATGTTATAGAGATTAGAAATAATCTACTCTTCAAAAATAATAGAAAGAGTGGGTTGTTAATCACAAGTGAGTTAAAAGGTACAATTAATGTTTCAATAATATAGAGGGAACGTGTCATTGACTAAGATGTGACTGAAGAATCTCTAAAAGAAACATGCAATGGAACAAATTAGTACCATGTGATTTGTCGTAACAAAATGAAAAACATCCATTCAAGGTACCACCAGTCATAACAATTTGTGATATCATTTAACCCTTTATTGTTCAATATTTTATTTCTAACGTACTTTCCTTTTTTCCACATTTCAACAAATCAGATTTTGTATTAGCTTCTTCAATTATTCCCATCACAATCTAAAAAGAAACTCACTATTGGCCGGAGATTTTTCTCATTAACTTTGCAAATATTTCCATCCAACCAACTAACGACAATATTTTGTATGTTTATTTTCTCAATAAAATGGTTTCTTTTCTAGATAGAATGAATTTGATAATTAAACGAATCTGGAATATTAAGACAATTGCGAATATCAATTTTTTTTCCAGATGCAATTACTTTAATTTTTTTGTTCAATAAAGTTTACAAAGAATGAATCCAAAAAAATAAGAAACAAATAATTTTTTAAATATTATTGCAATAATAATTCATGATAGGAAATATTTTTATATTATAAACATATTGTAATTATAATAATTATAAATAAATTATTAAATATATTGATTATATTTAAAAATCATAATAAAAAATTTAAATTGTGATATAAATTTGTTTTAAAATTGTAATTGATAAGAAAAAAAAAATCAAGTCCTTGTGAAAGTTTCTTTGCTATATTAGGACCATGTAACATGCATGAGCTTTTTTCTAAGATATGCAGTTTCTAATCCTGACTTTTGAATGAGGTGACGAATTCAAACAGAAAGCAATGCTGCGGCCACTTTGTATTTATCTCACAAAAGGAAAAAAGGTAGCAAAATTTGACACAACTTTTCCTACTCAGCTAGTGATAGTGAAAAGTGCGAACTGTTTTATGATCTTATTGTTGACCAGGTGATCCAGCCACATATAGACTTCAACAACCAAAGTTATCAAAATAATAATAATAATAATAATAATAATAATATTATTATTATTATATATACTGTTTCAACAAACTACAATCTGTCGTGTCTGGAAAATAGTGACATATTTCATATACCCTTACGAACATTACATTTTGACCACACGTATAATTGAAAAGATTAAGTATTTAAAAAAAAAAAAAAAGCAAACACATGTGAGGTAGGACCCCAAAAAATACAAATAGTTATATTTCTTAAATTGCATTAAATAGTATCTAATTGTACATTACAATTAATTACTCCTAAAGTCGTTTATAATTGTTTTCCAAAAAAAATGTTGTTATATTTATTTATAATTTTAAATCATTTAAATATCTTTTTATCCTAATATTTATTTATTTTTATACATTTTGATTTCTTTAATAATAAAAAAGTAAATCTAGTTTCACAATTTAGAAAATACATCCGGTGTAATTCTTTAAGGTTTAATTGTCGATTTTTATAATACAATGTGATTATTTCCTATGTTAAAAATTTTATGTTTTTAATTTTATAAAAAAATATTCATTATTGGTTAGAAATTGTATCATGTGTAAATTAAAATCATTAATATTTATTTGGTAACGAATTTATTGATAATTAGATTAAAAAACACAATGTTACATTTAAAAAAATTGATATCTCGTTCACAATAAAACATTCGTCAATAATCTAGAAAATAAATATGTGCATAAGTTATTCAATATCCTCTCTATTACTAAAGTATGTAGTATTGTAGGATTTAAGGTTTACATTACATTGTTAGATACAACATTTTAGTAAAGAATAAAATAGTATTTATGGAATGTGTTGGGTCTAACTCATATAATTGGTTATATGATCCAGCATCCATGAGTAACTAATTCGGTTACCCTCGTATCACCAGCACTGGTGTATGCGCCTCGAGTATTTCAAATGCGAGTAGTACAGTGTCCAAAACCACAATCGCATCGTCGCCATGCGGCATTAGCAAGGCATTCCTATAATTCCACTAATAAAACGAATCTTGTTTTATAAGGTCCAATACTTTCTAATCTTCCAGACTTAATTAAACTTTGATTTTGCGGTAATTTCATTACCGTAATTTTTTATCCATTTATAATTTTCAAATTGGGAAAAACATCATTAATAGATAATCATAAATTAGGCAGCAAATCGGGAATTTCTTAATATCAATCAACACTACAACATAAGCACGCTGTCTTTATGATCTCACAGCGTTTTCATCGCATTACGTTTACTTGGCTTTGCTAGTCCTCTAGATTTTAAAAAGAGAACACGGAATTCACCATGCAAAATTATGAGGACCACTCGAAGGGTTTTGTTGTTAGCCTCCACTCATTACATTGTTTTAATTTGCGTTTGTATTGAAGAAATAACATGTTTTTTCTCCGCCGTCAAAGGTGTCTTCCTCATCTTCAATCATATCTCCACAAAATCAAGAAACGAATCGTAAATCATTATCAACTTGTTGGGAAACCTGCCTATTTTTAGGAAACAGCCCTACCTTCCAAGATTAATTTTGTCTAAACATACCAATCTTGATCTTTACTATTATGAAGACTTTGCATATCCTTGTTAGACCCATTTTTCTTATCTATCTGCCCATCCTTGTGTGTTACCTAAACCATAGAGCATGCCTTCACTGCTTTTCCATTATCACTTCGTACCCGCTTAGGCACATATTGCGTCTTCGATTGCAAAATTGGATTCTTGTTAGATGACTTTCTGCAATTAGCAAGGCACTGTCCAATCATTTGCACTAATCACGACACTTGTACAATCTTTCGAAAGCCAAAAATACAAAGAAAGCAAAATCGTCTTCCAACCAATATAACACCCTATAAACCCCGTAACTACGGTTGACAGCGTAATCTGTAGGAAAGTGGAACTCCAACACCCCGTACAACGGAGGAAATGATACAGGGCCTACAGTACTCTAGTGGAAGACCCATGATAGGAATCCAACACTGGCCATTTCTCTATGCACTCCCATAGTTTCCATGTGCACCCATTCCAAGAACCCTAAAAGATCTTCAAGGGAGGAAAAGGAAAACTCAGAATCCCTTACCAAATCACGATACTGCCCAAGAGGATGCCAAAGGGGGCCCAAGCGCAAGCAAAGGTCCTGAAGTGTATGGGTTTTTCACCCCCCAGAGAATATGACTCCTCCATGAAGATGATTTTTACGTCTTCCAAACCAGCCTGTACTCTTCCAGTATTTTCACGGCAACGATTGGGGAAGGAAGCTTACAGCTCCAAGGGATTAATAGAAAATCGCCGTTCATCGGGAAAGGTCTATAATTTTTAGAGATTTTCAACATTGGATTGAAGTTTTGTTTGACAACTTTTTGTTTCCTTGAAAGACTGTAATTTCTACTCGTGGTGAACTGGCAAAATTTGTCATTTTTTTTTTACTTGTTAAAAATTATCTCATTTTAATCTAAATTATAAAATTATTTTAAGGTGATTCTACCGTGCATCAGTGAAACATTTGATACAATATTAAAACAAGGAGTAGATAAGATCAACTTATAATTTATATTTTTAGTTCCTTCTTAGAATATTTATATTTATATTAATATTATAGTTCTCTGTGCAAGACACATCGTGTGAGAATATTTTATTGAAATTTACTCTATTAAATTTTACAATCAACCATCATAATATCTCAAAAGTATTTCGCTAGAGCAACCAAAATCAGAAATTTAATTATTTTTAAAGATATCAAATAAATCCTTTCAGTTAAGAAAACATAGATAACGTTTTAGATGTTAGCCAATTTTCAGAAGTTTATTATATGGTCATTAGTTACTACAACCACATTACTTAAAAGAAAATTACACCTTACCTAAACTAAACTCGCATATGCTGTTTGCCTGGGGCTATCGTTCTTAAAATCTTCTTCAATGCCCTTGCTTAAAACCGAATATATATCTCTATAGAGCATAAAGGATGCCCAAGATAAAAGCAGGAAGACCAAGCTCCAACAGATCCACATATAAGTACATATGTGCATGCAGCTACGCATTCCATATTAAAATTGCTAAATGTAAATTCACATAAGAAAATTTCATGCAGGTGGAAAGTTTAAGGGCTAATATATCTAACTACTATATAGAACCAGTGCAATCAGACAGCGCAAGCCATTTTGAAGAAACCAGTTACTAAGCTCGCAATGCCAAACAAAAAACATTCTTGGCAACTTCTCAATCACCGTTATGACAAAACCAATCAAATTGCAAAGAACAACAATAAAGTGCAACTGCGAACTAATATACCTCTACTCTTCAGCCGGCAAATTAAGCTTATAGCGACAATACCTATTCGTTTTTCCTATCTCCACAATCTCCTTCGCCTCTGAAACCATGCCCTCACTCACCAGCTTATCCACCACGAGCTGCAGCAACGACGCGTCAACACGGCACCGGCTATTGAAAATCTCCTTGCACATCTCAATTACGGTCTTTAAATCACCCTTCTCACACAGGAAGGGAACAAGGGTAGAGTAAGTGTTCTTATGAGGGTCATAATCAGATTTTGCAATCTCACCAAACCACTTCTTAGCCTCATCCAAATTACCCTCATTCACAAAAGCTTTGATGACAGCATTGATGCAAAAGAGGTCAGGCTTCACACCCAGCTTCTCCATTTTCCTAAAAAGCTCAACAGCTTCACCCGCTTTCTTCTCCCCGGCTAGCCCCACCAATTTGGAACAGTAGATCCGCACATCAGGAGCAACATTCTTTGCACCCATTTGCCCCCACACCTTCTCACCATCCTCAAAACGACCCTTTGAGTACAACCCATCAAGCAAAGTGTTAAACGTGATGGAATCAGGGTTCACACCCTTCTCCTCCATATCCTTAAGCACTGACAATGCCGAATCAAAGGAACCCTTTTCACAGAACGCCTTAATGAGAGTGTTGTACGACACCAAATCAGGCTCGATTGAAAGCTGAGTGGGGAGGGCCCTGAAAAGCTCTTCAACAACGTCGTACTTCTTGGAGTGAAGGTATGCGGCCAATAGGGCATTTATTGAGAGCACGGTGCGGTCGCATTTTCGCTGGGGCATTTCATCGAACACCTGGCGCGCGTGTTTGGCCATGCCGGATTTGCCATAAAGGGATATGAGGCGCGCAGAGAAACCCTCGTTGGAAATGTCGGAGTACTGCTTTTGGTGTTCGAGGATGTCGCGGACCCAGCGGAAGCGCTTGGCGCCAGCGAGGCGCCGCACTGTGTCCTCGTAGATGCCGGTTTTTTTGCGGAAGCGGTCGATGTCGGAAGCTTTCTTGAACTTCTCCACCACATTCTTTAACTTCACTTCCTTGTACAGATCCTCCGAAATGGACTTGATGCTAACGGTGGCGGGTTCTGTGGCCGTGCACAAAGCGCGGTGAAGAACGCGATACATTTTGTGATGTTTTTGTATCTTCTGCTACAGTGCGAAGCACTAGAGGTATACAAGGTCTCGTGTTTGTGCCACTGACCACCCTACCTAATGGAGCCATTGCTTTTGCAAATGTTTTAAAGTTGGGCTTGGAGCACATTCCGCCCAAACATTTTGGACAATCTATTTTGGGCTTTTCCTTGTGCACCTCATAAAATTCTTGAGCATCTCCTGTTTATTTTAGAATAGACTCACGAATATATATATATTCTTAAAATTCCATTTGCAAATGAATGGGGTGTCCTATAATTTTATGGATAATGCATCCTCTACTTTAGTTCCTAAGGTTATGGACAATTCAAAAAACAAATTATGGTTTTAAGGCTTTTTCTTTTCTTTGTTGCAACCATAGTTTTCTTTGTGCACAGTGTACATAGTAAACTAGTTAATATAATATAAATTTAAAAGATTTTTGTTAGATGACCCTTTTAAAATAAATGGTTTTTCTTAACAATACTTTCTAGAAAAAAAAAATCTTATTCCTAATGTAATCAGGATTGTTAAAATGAGGAAGTTCAGTCCATTTGACTTAACTTACTTTGATTCACCTACTAAAGATTAGAATGATCTAATTCATGGAGAATGAAACAAGAAAATAATTAATTTGGTCTAAGCCACCATAAATTGGTAGATTAAAAAATATTACCTACTTAAAAAAAATTAATTGGTGTTATAGAAAATGTATTAATATGAATAGTAAAATCTCAAATACAAGGTGTCAGTGAAGCAAGTAAAAATAACTAGCACATATGTATTAGTCGTATTAATTTGAAAAAGAGGTGGAGCTTGGTGCTAGTGATCATACGAGGTTCTTGTCAAGAATAAGTAGTAAACAATGTTTCTTTTTTAGCAAAGGTGGCTCAATCTGGTTCTCTGTTTCAACAGAGGTGTGTAAGGATGGTGGTGATCACATAGGTTATTGTTATAGAGAAGGTGGCATTTAGGGGTTTGGTTTGTCTTATTTAGATGCATATCAAAAAGGTGACTTCGTTCTTCTTTTTTTGAAACTAAGTGAGTGAGAGATAAGAGTTGAGATGGAGTTGGGGAATACTTTTAGGTTGGGCCTAACTTAAAAGGGTATGGAGTTACAGATGTGACGATAAGTATAATAAAAGAACATATTTTCTATATTAATAAGGTGAGTCGATGGCAACCCAACCCACCATGAGTTTAACTCAAGTTGGAAGTGGATCATATTTTATTACCCTTTTGTAAAATTTAAATGCATTTTTAACTTGATATGACCTGAAAATGAGGTGGGCAAGGTTAACTCCCAAGTTATACTTAATTTGGCAATTCTAATGTAAAGTAGACGGTATACTTTTGTTAAGTGGATTGGTTCACTTTTTACCCCTACTTGTGGTAAGTCCACATATATGCAAACAGAGTCTTCAAATAAAGAAGAGCTTAAAGAAGATTCGTCAAGAAGAAAAAATCAAATAGTATAAAAATATATAAATATATAGAAGAAAGTTTGTCACACGAAAAAAAAAAATTATCTAAAAAAGATGTATAGGTTAGAATAATCTATTTACTTTCTAGAATAAGGCTAAATAGAATAGAATATTTAACCATAATTATCTATGTGTAAAAGGAAATCTCACATGTTCATTTAGAATAAATAGAATGTAGCTCCTTAAACTATAAAAGGAGGTCCTTCACCACCTCACAGCTTTGATAATACATTTCATTTGAGAGCTTTGAAAACCTTTTTAGTTTCTTTTATAAAAGTGTTGTTTGCTTTAGTTTTTCTAAGTGGTTTCTCCTTTCCTTACATTCTTCAAGTGTGTCAAGAGACTCTCATATCCTAGTCATCGTCCATAACTTATATACACTTGATCAGGTACTCACTATGCTATCTTACTACCTTTTTAATAATCACATATTCTATTGTCTTGCTCCATTTTATTTCTTACATCATATTTGTGTTCTTGCTAAGCTTTTAGTCCTTATCTCTTCCACCACTAAGCTTCACACAAATCACCAAAACCAAAGAGCCCCTTTTGGCCACCACATACACATTTTTTCACATAACAAAAATTGTCCAAAAATCAAACAAGAAACCTTGGCAACCACTACCTAGAGATATTGGCCTTTTCAATTTTTTCCTACCCAACTCTCATCCTAAATAGATATTAGACTAACCCCACAAATTGGTCTCCAATAACACCAAGAAAGATAATCTAAGAACCTGTATCTACACCTAAATAAGATTATGCCAACTCTTTTTGTTTTTCTCAAAGAATATCACCAAGAACCATCCTAAGACCTAACCAAATTCATCCAAGATCGCACTTAAGTCAACCTAGAACCTAACCTTTTCTCTACCTAAACCTAACAACAAGCCAAGAAACCTAATCTTGGAAGTTTAGCCTATCTTGAACCTTTTGCACTTTTAGCTTGATTTGGATAATCTTGGCAACCTTTTATGTGTCTTTTCTCAAGTCTCTACCAATATTAAACCAAGCACAACGCTAACTACTCAATTCTATTATTCACACATTAGTGTTTCATACAATACCAGATGATAAAATTGAGTTTATATAACATTGAATATCTATTCCTACCACTCTAACATTGGGGAATTCTTATATATGTTTTATTTTATCTCAAATATAAGTGTACTTACCCAATTAAAGTATATTCTACAATATTCACATACCACTTATCATCAATTAAATTCAATTGATAATCTTATTAGTTATTTTAACAACTCTACAAATAACCAATCAAAGTATTATTGAACTATATTACATTGTAATCACTTCAAGACATCATAGCTTAACAACTCAACCATAATTATTTTATTTCTTTGTTTACATTTATCTAGGTCAAACAACTTATCTATTAACTTTTTAACAAAAAGATTGTTGTTTCAAATAACTTATACTTGTTCTCGTTTTCACATTAAAATTTTATATTTTTTAATGTTCTTACCAAGTGTAATATATTCTTTTATACTTAAACGTATTATCAAAACATGCACTGTATCTTTCTATTTTATGACCATGTGTGAATTTTTTTATTTTTAGGTGTAATTTCTCTTTGAATAAATCTATTTCATGTATTTGAAAATTTTTGTTTGATAAAATTAATCAATTTAACCAAACCTATTATATTTTGAACACATTTATCAAATTGTATAATATGAACAACATGATAGACGCTTAAATTATTTAATACGAACAACTTGTAAGATACTTAAATCGTCTCCTATATTCTATAATTGTACAAATTACTTTTTAGAAAAAATAAATAGTTTATTTATTTTTGTTATCATCAAAACATAAATTTGTGATTTTTTAATTATGAGACTGTCTAATAAGTTAGAGTCATGAGATTGTCTAATGGGTCACTAAGCTGTCTAATAGGTCATTGAATTGTCTAATGTCTTAATAAGAGTGATTATAAACATTAGTGAAAGTTAAACCTGATGAGAGAAAAATAATATATGGCGTATTTGATGGTGTGTATAAAATAAAGAGAGTAATATATAAATAAATACGACATCTATGTAAAAATTGTTATATAAAAATAATGCATGTTAAACATGACTTCACTAATTAAGCCGTCTTCAAATTAAATGATTTCAGTTATATTTTTTATTAAACTAAAGTCGTGCTCTGCATTAATGATTTGTGTTAATTTTTCTCAAAACCTAAAAATCTAAAATTGTTTAGTACAGTGTAACTTCTTTTATTTAAAGTCGTATTCCTAACAAATGACTTATCCAAAAATCTAATTAAACTTTTTTTATCCATTCTAATAATTTATAAGAAATATTACACATTTTAGTACATCTCAAAGGTAATATTGATTGTCATGTTATCGATTTCATGAAATTATTAGATGGCATTATAAGTTTTGGGTTTTGCATATTTCTTTACATCAAATGAAAACCAGAACCCAAACGAGAAAAGAGAATGGAATAGCAGCCATCCTCAGCCAAACGTACACCCTCGTCACTGATCTCTAAATCCAACACCTTTCCTTCCACCAACCTTAAGCATAAGACCTGCACCCACATCAAATTTCAATGTCAAAACTCTTCTCTATTTGTACAAAATCCAAGGATAAGGAGAAAAATCATTAACTAATGAGAACAGAATAACAATAATCATTATATACGACTTGTTTGTATACATATTAGAAATGAAAAATACAGAACTTTTTTTCTAGAGAAAAGTTTCTCTCCATTTGTATCAAATTTTACTCATCAACACAGCTAAGCATCCTGAAAATTTATGTCAGAGATTAAACTTGCAAGCCTATTCTCGGTTTATTGCAACTTATACATCAAAACCCAAAAATATTACATGGAACAGAATCAAATAACGTTGGCCAATCTCTTGTGAGAAGTAATTCCATTGTTATGTGTCTCATAAAAATCAGTCAGAAGTCTTAAATCATATATATGACTCAAACCATACAATAATTTGAGTAAAAACAACAATGAACTCAACCACAATGCACGAATGACACTGACATGCAATTAAAGAGAGAGGAAGAGAGGATGTACCCGATTGAGATCTACAAATTGGAGGATCTTCAAAGCGAGAGAGTGAAAGGTGTTTAAAGGCGAGACCGATATCAATAAGAATGAGTCCGGAGGAAGGATCGGTGACTATGATATCCCTGACAGGTAGCCACAGGAAAAGCTCTTGCCGAGACATCCCTTCCAACACCTTCAGTTGTCCGAATCTTAGGTTGGCCCTCACCACGCTGTCAAAGAACACCCTCGTCTCGTACTGAGCCAGACACGGATGATCCAGATGCACCTCCAACCGACCCGATTGGTCCAAATTGTATGACCTCACACTCTGAGGGAAGAGCCCCGCCGGCAATCCATACTTGTGGAGCACCTTGTGAAGATCAGACGAGTTATCTTGCGTTGCTGTCCCAGTGAGAGGAAGAAGGACGATAACGATAATAATAAGAAAGACGGGTGTAGAAATGGGAACAGCAGAAGATCTGAGTGTCAGAGACATTGTGGTGACGATGATTGAGGACGCCGCTGCTTTCGGGGGTTTTAAGGTTTCAGTTTGAAGTTTGAATGGAACAAGGTTGTGATGTGATTGTGTGCATGCGCAAGAAAGGACACTCAGCAAGAGTTGTCAAATCTGAGTTGGCACCGAGGTACGAGATGACCATAATACCCTTTCCTTGTATTACCGAGTCACCCGCCTGGTCTGTCTTGTTCAGTAAAACCCATGAATTTGAAAATGCAAAGCTGGAAAAGGAAAATTGGTAAGATAATGATGACGGATGTTAAAGCTATATAATAACTGAGCTTCATATGTCATAAATATAACTCGCACAATTCAATGTGTGCTTATGGGGTGTAAAGATTTTCTTAAATTACACTTTTATGTCTGCCCCATTTCTTTAATACTCTGTTTTTTAATTCCATCGTTATACTCTTATAATATTGAATGTGACTTGTCATTAAGTAACGATGTGATACTTAATTTAAGTCATATTTAGATTAAAGTGTACTTGATTTTATTAATTGTATAACTTTACTCTTCTAAATGGGTTTGCACATGTGAAATCTTAGTCCTTGATTACAAGCAAGAGGAAGAGATTAAATCATAAAAAAGAGTGGTATGAAGTTTTAGATTTTAGCGTGGGAGGAAACCAAGTGAAATCTTACTTGAGATTATTCATTTCAAGATTTAAATTCATGGCTTTTCTTTTATTTTCTTTTGCTACCTAACATTAAATCATTTAATTTGTTTTAATTATAATAAAAGTACTGTTAAATATTATAATTAAATTACATAAACAGTATAAATTTTCAATAAATAAATTGCATAATTTTTATTAAAACTATTATTTTCACTTTTAATACAATTGAACATTGAATAACTATTTAAAAAATATTTGTTTCGTCATATAAAATTAAATGTTTAGATTTTACTTCAAGTTAGTGATTTAGATATTGAAACAAAAAAAAAAAAAAAAAAAAAAAAAAAAAAGAATAAAAAAAAATAAAATAATTTTTATTGGGGAAATGTGTGTGGAAAAGTTATAAATATAATAATAA
>Ga0099824_1001219_pt1 | contig 35376 bp, 7 predicted proteins | sample SiratrowhiteBW_FD_76837 | JGI IMG/M metagenome (GOLD analysis project Ga0099824, IMG submission 76837) | Root nodule microbial communities of legume samples collected from California, USA - Siratro white BW | ecosystem: Host-associated > Plants > Roots > Nodule | place: USA: California... | reverse complement strand
TGGCCCTACCACGTTACCACCACATGCCCGTCCCGTTCTTTACGGCCCAATTCATTCAACTGTCATTTTCAGAAAACAAAAGAAAGAAATAAAATTGGATGGTTTTGTTCTGTGGATATCCACGAAAGAAAACTGAAAGAAATTTGGATAATGACTTATATAAATAAAGAAATTAATTAATCATGTAGTGGTTTGCTATATCAGTTGCATATTGACATGCATTATTATTATAAGAGACGTGGATTATGTATATTTGTGTTATTTAGTTTGCTTACAACTGGAAACTACTTTGATTATTACGTGGGGTGTTGAAAAATTTCATAAAAAAATGCACTTTAAGAACATGTTTTTATTGTGTACATCAAAAAAATAAATGGCAAGAACATGTTTAATCTCAGTCTGTGTAATCTGCAGACTGAGATATGGTGCTTTGGTTTTAATTTATTTCACTGTAGATTAATTGGTTCGAGGCTTTTCTGATGTATATTGTCTAATCTTAACATTGCATATATGGAATATTTATGTTACAAATAAGTATTTGAAAAAGTAAAAAGGAGAGCAAGAACAAAAGGACGAGGTAGAACAGCAACTGTAAGATATCAAATCTTTTGGTTCAATTGTGACCATCTTTTATAAGGACACGATTAAACGTCCCTTTTAAATCACCGTAGGAACATCTTTTCATGAAGCCAGCTAATTTGTCTTGCTAAAGATGAAATAATATATGGTTTGATGAATTAATCAATCCCCCGTGATCTGATTTTGATATTTCTGCCATATTCGTGAAGGTTTTTTGTTACCTTTTAGATTGTCCTTTCAGGGTAGTTTCCGTAGATACATATGTAAAAGCAATTAACCAAAAACCAAAAGCAAAAAAGAGCCAATGCGATTCGAGTGCACCGATTTTGGGTGCTAATGAGATGAATGGTCTTGCCACAAAACCAAAAAAGTAGAACGTAACATCAAAAGGGCATGCCAAAAAATAAAAACCAGTAGAGGACTGCAAAAACTTGTGTCCAAAAAGCAAAAAGACCAAAAGGGAAAACAATAAAGTTCCTTGCTAGAGAATTTATGACCATGCAACATTCCGCCGAGTCTATCTAAAAACCAAAAGAAGGATAATAATAATGACAAGAATATGAAATTGTTGTTAATGCTTGAAAGATAAAGCAAAGAAAATTCAAAGAATCTGGTGTTAACGACACTAGATATGAGATATGAGATCCATACAAGTTTGTCTAGGCCATATGAAAGTGCCCTCCACAAGGTGTGTCCCCTAGTTCAACTTGGACAACATGCAAAACACCGAAAATGGATTGAGGTTGAAACACTATAACAATGGTTTTGAAGGGTCCCTTTCCAGTGGTAGTTAACTAATAACTGCAATGGTCATATGTGGAAGATATGTAGAGTGTTTCAAATGGTTAGTTTGTTGTGTTGTTCCAATTGCATATATGTTGAAAACATGTTCCAAACCCCACCATGTGCATTTGATTTTTGGTCCATAAGAGGTGAAACTATTTGGTTACAAGTTTACAAGTTAGGTAGCTCCATTAAAATTTTATGTCTCATAGGGTTTCTTAGATCATAGAATCTGATGTAGGGTTAACTGCTTTGGATCATACTCAAGAGCTCCATCGGTTAGGTATATAGTGGTTGTTATGAAGCTCAAGTTAGGTAAAAAAGAATAGATGCATTCATTTTTCTGATTGGATGGGATGCTATGCTACTCAACTTCTACGAAATTCTTGTTGCCAAACCAGGATAGTCGTTAACTCACTGAAAATGACACCAAATTTACTATTACACAAACTTTTTTCTCTGTTGTTAAGAATGAGGACATATTGTAAAATAGAGACATAGAAAAAAAAAAAAAGTAAAGATAAACAAAAGAGAAGAAGGTAGGCAAAAGATACGAAAAAGAAAAAAATTTCTCTATCTTTTTATCGAAAAAAAAAATAAAAAAATAAATATATACAAACAGCCATTCTAGATCTAACTAAAAAAAATGAAATGAAATAAAACAATTAATAGAAATTAAACACCTGTAAAAAACAGTTAAAAGTAATAAAAGAATTACAATTTAATTCTAGCATCATACACAAAATAATAAAATTGATAATAATTTAATTTTGTCATAAAAATAAAACAATGAACAGAATTGGTACTAACTTATTTATACAAGTCCTATCCATGAGATAGCAGTTCTAGATTTTCTTTTTTTTTCAAAGAGAAAAAATTAATAGCAAGTAACTTATGTATATCACATAGAAAAATTATGAAGATCATGTAGTCTGTAAACATTAAATAATGTATCGTGTTTAACATTGATTTCAGTGTTATTCAAACTTTACTAAAATGGAGAGAAACAGTCACAGATGAACCTAGGAACTTACTTAACGACGAAATTACAGTGGTTATTTTGATTTCCGCATTATTAAAAATAGTGTTTGGTCATCAGAAGTTCAGTCACACAAAACACGTTAGTTATAAGTTTTGAGATAAAAAATGATATATAATAAATAATATTAGTTAATTTTTTATCACATGGACCATGTGATAAAAAATGGAATACCAAAATTTACTATATCTCTATGGACTGAACTTATATATTAATATGACCATGCCATTTTATGTCCTGAAATAACAAAAATTAAATTATCATTTGATCCTTATCGCTAGTGAACGTAATTGTAATGTTTAATAAAACATGACAATTAGGTTGAAGTTGACAAAAAAATAATTATTATTGAACAAACTTTTCTATGTTAATTGTCTGGCTATTTAAACAAGGAAACTAATAGTGTAGAATAAAACGATAAACCTCAAAAGTGATTATTGAATAAGTTAAATAACAATTTAACATAGAAAATTAGAACAACAAAACAAGAGTAGAATTTTTCAAGATGTAATGATAGGTAATATAGAAAACAGAAGAAAACTTTGAAAGAGGTAACGTGTTTACAAGTTTTCACGTGCAACGATAAACCATAAAAACGTAAAACTGATTTAGTAAAACAATAAAATATCTACATATAACGAATTAAAAGACGGTGGGCAAATTTGATTCTTCTAGAAAACTGACTAAAGTAAAATCATTTTACTTTAATCTCTGATCATGAGAGTGAAGACTCTGTTACTACAACCCAATTGAAAACACATATTTTTTAGATGAAAAGCTTTTTAATTTAAGTAGAACATAAAGTATGTATTACACTTGTTGGACTGTGTTATAAGGGAGATATATTCTAGCTGAAAAATATAAGTGAGGTCTTTATGGCATATTTATTCTATTATTTATCATGCTAAAATAATTCTTAAGTAACAGGCTTATCGAAGGTGATTATGGGGTGAATCAATCCCTAACTTGTTCTTTTCCCTTTTGACTATGAATCATTGTAAAACAGCTTTATTTAGATTTAAGAAATATTATTGATGAGTATCTTTTTTCATTTTTTTTCATTACAAACAATTTTATACATATTATTATTAAAATATGTTTTACTTAATCTCTATAAAATACGTGGATTTTAATTTTGGTTCCTGTAACTTTTTTCAGAGACTAAAAAAAAAAAAAATTACACATTTTATAAGGATTAAAGAGTTATTTCAAATTTTATAAAGATGACAAACAAAGAATTTTTTTATAGAATCAAAATCAAAACTAGTTAATTTCACAATAGCTAAAAAATATTTAGATTAATATGTTTCTTTTTTTAAATCAAGAGAGATAATAATTTAATAAGAAGTGAAACTTATAAATATTTAATAAATTTCAACTAGTCATGTTTAAAAAGTTTCATTAAGTAAACTAATACAGTTACCCTTCATAGTTTTCCCAAGCGCCTTTTTCGCCAAAATAAAATAAAAGAGTAAATATCTATAACTAAACATGGTTAATTTGGTTCTTTTAAAACAAAAAAATGATTTAGTTCCTAAATTTATAAAAAAAAATATTACAGCCACATTTTGCTGTTAAATATTATGTGCTCGTTTTGTTATTAAATTGTAATGTTAAGAAATAATCTGACACTACATTAATGATAATTTTGTCATTAAATTATAATATTCCAAGATCAATTCATACTTTTACACGTGTAAGGACTCAACACAGGTAGTAACTCGATCAGATTATTTTAAAGACTAAATTGAGAATATCTCACCAATTAACCATTGTCCTAAAATAAAGAAAATAACATTATTTGTAGACTGCATTTAGTTCAATATACTTTTTAAAAACTAATTGTTTTTTTTACTCATAATTTTTTAATAAAGTATGTCATAAATTAGCAGCCTCTAAAAGACCATCTGATTCGAGTTTCTCTATACGTCCATCTGAGAAAAAAAATTTCAAAATTAAAATTATTTTTTCCATAAAATAAAATAAACTTATACACAAGTTAAAAATAGAAGCAGGAAACAATTATATAAGAAAACTGTTACATATTTAACGTGTAGGCAAGTTAATTTTAATGGATAAGTTACGTTCAATTTTATTTTTTTTTTATAAAAGGAGTTTATAGAGACCCTCTTCCAAACATGTCTAAAATAACATTTGATAGTTTTTAATCTGATGAAAACTATAGCAAAATCGATGATGGAAACTAATTGTTCTAATTTATTATTTTTTATTTGAATAAGTATTTTGCAGCCAATAAAAGACCCAGAGTCAAGAAACAAAGGTCCACTATATGAAGTTCATTTACAAATTGTTCAACTACTTATTATTGACTTCTTTTTTAGCGTATAAAATATATAATCTGATCATTTTACATTAATTTAAAAATTTACCAGACATTTTCTTGCTATTTCAACACTATGCAACTCCTAAGATATTTATTTTTAACTACCAATACTTCAACTAAGATCAAAGTAATGGACTTATCAGTATTTCCCCCTATTCTATTATTAGTCTAATTTTGAGAATGTTTATAATTTTAACTCTATACAACTCTTTCTGCAATTATCAGCAAAAGTGACACATAAAATGCCTGAGAAGGGGAAAATTGAATGAAAAACGAACAAAGATAACATATCAAAGGGACCATCACCGTGACAATAAAAAAAAGGTGTTTGCCATTTATTTTTTGTGCCTAACACAATACCAAACTAGAAAAGTATGTGGACACTTGAGGCGCTCATTCAAATGGCTTCTTTAAAGTTGTCAGTAGAGTAAACCAACAAAACATGTCTAACTTCTGTTTCCACAAAAATATAAACAAGATGGTCCATCCAGGGCATACCATGTCCGTATGTATGAATAGTCCCAATTAAAACTTATGACAAATGGTTCTTTGTGCAACATGGTAGAAAATGATAACTGTCACAAACACCTAGTCTCTGCTAAGCGCAAAAACGTGTAGACAGACTCAGAAGTTTGTTACAGGGAAGGTGCAAGTAAATACAATTTTTCCCAGTAACAAAATAATGTAAAAAAAAAGAAAGAGACTAGAATGAATCATATAACTTCAAAAAAAAATCTAAATTTTGATCTCCATAAATTGAGCCTAATTGGAATGAGGGGAGCCAACACTGATATTTATTGTTTTAAGTTACTTTAGGAAAACAATTACTTTTTTCGTTCTAAAACTGAAAAACAAAAGGGTGATTTAAGATAAACTAATCCAAACACGGAATTAATCAAATAAAGAATAAAATAGAAAAAAAAAAAATGAATACCTTTAGATCTCACTCCAGCCAGTCTATGACCACTCCAATAGAAAGGCTGGTGACATGTTGGTCAGTCAATTTTGAACCAAAAGGCATTGTTGATTTTTATTAACAGAAATTGGAGGGATAATCTGGCATCAGAACATGAGAAACACCGTTGCCTATGTCCAGTCCCTGAAACTGCCCGATAGATTCATTCGACAACATTTCGGACATATCATAGGGAATGTCTAGATCAAACAGAGGCTCATGGGAAGTAGACATATTAGATGAGAGTGAATGCATCTGCGGCATTTGCGTGGCCTGAACTGCACTCTGCCCATGTTGTGACTGATGTGAGAAGAACGGTCCTTGAGAATATGTAAGTTGATGCATTCCCAAACCATAGTTATCAGCAGGCATTGCCATCTCTCCAGTTGCAACCCTCAGCCTATCAACTTCTTTCTTCAGTGCTTCATTTAGAGCTGTGCATTTTACAATTTTTTTGAGGCAGGGGGTTTGAAGTCGTGAATATGAGTTGTAAATAACAATATATTAGCTGAAAGTTTAACGTAACAGAAACGCTACTAGTGGGATATCACACATAACCAAGATATATGTAACATATTTCAAATATAAACGTGTACAGTGACTAGCGACTAGCAAGTGGAAACAGGATAGCTTTTCTACGGCAGAAACGTACCATCACACAACTTGGCTTGTTGTTCCATGGCTTGTAACCTAAGCTTCAACTCCGTATTTTCAGAACTCAGGCCAGTTGTATCTCTCTGAAAAAGATGTTTAAGAACAAACTAGTCTCAGGTAGCATAACATGAAAGTCACCCTTACATATATTGAATTTAATGAATTTGAAACAAACAAAGTGCACAAAGGAAACAAAAGCAAATTAATAAGCGAAGAAATAACAAACATCGGGTAAGTTACCATTCATGCCTGGCATTAACGAAGCAGCTTATTCAAAATTAAAGCAAGCAAATAAAGCAAATCTTACAGGAATTGGCTCCTATCATATTAAGCGACCATCATGTCGCAGAGACAATGATTCAGAACAGACATCTAAAACCCCTGTCTTTCATGAAAAATAAAAGAAGTATCATATATATATAAGAAATATTAGCAACACTCCCTTTGCCCATGTAAAATTTCTCCCAAAAAGTAGTGTAAAAAGAGAGCATAAAAGAATGTGCTGCTAGCATTCCTCAAATATACACATACATAGAACAAGGCTTGGTGATCATTACAGACGAACACAATACCTTACATATGCGTGAGGGAATCAAGATCATTAGCAGCTTTTAAACTAGACATAATCTCGTTCATCCAAATTATTCATTTTACATCTATAAACAATCTCAACTATATTTAATCAAATCTAAATTGTCTAAATGCAAACTGCACCACATACGGTTTGTTTGGGGGGAATCGGTTAAATCACACGAGGCGATAAAACAGGGTTTGACTAGTTAGCTACTGTGTAGATGAGAATGTGAGTGACGTGTCATATGTAAATAAATGTGGGATACTGGAATAATAAATAACACGAGAAGAATGATAAATACACACTCTTTTCAACATAATGGATCCCGCATGAATTTCACTCAAGTGCATGGGGGAAAGCGTCACAAGCATTTAGCATGACACAGTTATCAATAATCATATGCATTGATTCTCCCTCCCCGACCTTAAAGAAAGGGAGTCTAATTTTTAAAGCATTACTTGTTGACTATGTGATATACGAGTTCCTGTGGATAAAACACTTCGCATGCAAATGTTAGAGTTACTTCTACGCATCACATTCATATCTTAAAATACAATAAACTCTGGCTGCAAAACACAAGGACAACCGCAAAGAACATGTATTGCCATAAACAACAAAGGGGACGTTTTGAAGAACTTACTGAAAGCTTATTTGAGCTTACGAAACAGTTTGACTATCATAGCTTCTTTTTAACTAATTTCAGTAAGCTTCATTCATGGTTTAGCTTATCAAAATAAGATTTTACTTTTGTCGAATGTACTTTTTAGGTGAATATAGGTATTTCCAACTGGAAACGAAGGACTAATTTTTTTGAAACACAGAATCATTTAAGGTTCAGACCTCTCTCAATAGATGTTTTCCACACACACACACACACTTGAAGATCAACTCATTGAAAGACAATGTCATGTACCTGCCAACTATGTCACGTTACGTTGGTCGGTCAAATATATGGCATAAGCTCTCATCCGATAAAATCTTATTGAATCAAGTTAAATTTATATGCGATAAGTGTATTGTTTTTTCAATAAGCTTCCAAAAAGAAAATTCAGGCATTGTCACGTCATGCTATTGAATAAGATGATGTGACCATTCAGTGAGTTCCTACACAAAATTTTATACTTAACAATAGCAAACACGAATGAAACTGTATCAAATAAGCGTTTTAACTGAGATGTATCCCCAAACACACACACCCTAAATTAGACATAAAATGCAGGTAACAAGGTTCATTCAACGTGGTTACTTAGGAATGAAGCAATGCAGATTTAAAATTTGAGGAAGAGGAACCTGGAAAAGACTCAATTGAGCAGAGAGAGTGGTTGCTTCCGTTTGAAGGGATTGGAATTTCCTTTCGAGCTCCGACACGTAACAAGCTTTCCTCTCTTTAGAGCGCGCCGCGGATTGACGGTTAGCGAGAATCCTGCATCACATGCACCATTCCCTTCAGTCACAACGCAAGAAAGTGACAATTAAAACTACGAATTGAAATCGCAACGGTATCACAATGTGAAGGAGAGAGAAAGGAACCTCTTGGCACGTTTGGGATCAACGGTCCAGAGTTCGGCGAGCTTATCGGGGGACAAGGCCTTCTTGGCCTCAATGCCTTCGAGCAGCGAGGAGGAAGAGGTGTCGGCGGAATTACTCCTCCGGTGACCCGAGCTGGCGGTTTTGGCGGTCTGGTGCGGCGGAGATTCGTGTTTGGGTCCGAATTGGTTGGACGGGGCGGGATCTTGGAAATGCGGAGATGAGAGATCGACCTCGAGGTCGAAGTCGTCGGTGATCCGGAAATGCATCTCCGATTGGGTTCGACGGTGGCAAGCGAACGACATCGTTTAGGGGGGAGGGGGTGATAGTGACCGGGTTGTTGGTATGTTCGGATCCGATGGGTATTAACCGGTCACTGCTCCGTTTCCCTCCCCTTTGGGCTCTCAGTGGCGCGGTCTCTGCGTCCGAACGTCGTCGTTTAGGCTTCTTTTTCTTCTTAATTGCAATGACTCAGAAAATGCCTCCGTCATGCTCTTCTTTTCATTTGGTTTATTTCAGCTATTTTTTCTTGTCCCGCTGTTATCGTTTGTCCCTCGTACGCTCCATGAACCATACTCGCAAGAAATAAATAAATTAATTAAATAAGTTTATTATTTCACATTTTTACTTTTAATCTCTCAAAAATAAATAATTAAATAAGTTGTTACCCCATGCTTCATATTCACCAATATTAGGTTGATCAATGTTGACATTTGAGAAAGAGGAAATGGTTAAGCATCACGATGATTCCTTGAAGAAGATGAATAAAGAATAAAACTTCATTTGTGACATAATACATGAAGTGCCTAAAGTTAAGCAATGAACTGTGGAAGTCTTAAATACAACTTTTCTAAGACATCGTGTAATTTTCTAACCTAAATCATGTAAATAAACTATTTCTTAGTAAACTTGTGGTACAAGGTATCAAACATTTAGATATTCCTTACTAATCACACGTTGAATTATTGGCACAATAATCCTTATATTCTAAATAAATATTAGATTGATAATTAATATCTATTTGAATTTATGTGGTAGTATTAATTACGTGTTTCTTAACTAGTGATTGTTAAGATAGGATAAACTGATATGATTGTATCTTAATGCTATTATATTAATTTTATTAAATATATATTGTTTGTTTCTGAATTACATATTTTAATTAGGTTAGTATTAGAGTATGTTGTGATAGACAATTTGGAATAAGAATGTAGCTATTATGTATATAATGTAATGAATGAGAATTATTGTACGAATTGATATAACAAGTAATTGGGATGAAATAATCATATTTAACTAATTCATTGTGAAACAAACTATATTTAGTTTATAGATTAATTTTAAGTTATTATGTGTTGTAATATTTTATGGATGTATAATCGTTTCATTTCAAATTTGTTGACATGTTAGATTATAGCTTGTTGATGTTAAATCTTCCCAATTAATCTTCTATGAAAGTTTTCTAATAATGGTATTGAATCAATGATATTATCTTGGAGACTGGTGATCGACTTAGATAGGAATAAACACATCCTGTTGTAAAACAAATCCAATAAGATTTAGAGTTAAGAGAAATGTGTTAAGATCGATGTGTGAGGATAAGTATGTCTTGTGGTAAAACTCAACTCATATTTAGGAGAGACTGTTAGCAATCTAAGTATAAATTAAAATTCTCACATTGTCCAGAAATGATAAAGTTGAGCGACATATAAAGAAAAAAAACCAATAAGCACATTATCTTAAATTTTTAGGTTGAAGGTGGTGTTTATTTTTTATATGACAACTCACAACTCATTGATGTTAATCTTATAATGCAATATTTTCCAGTTACAATATATTGAAATTATATTAATTATGAATATTGATTATTTTCTTATATTTATGAATATTTAAAATAATATATCTATAATGCAATATTTTCCATATGCTACCTGCAAATATATTGTGGTTCACATAGTGTTATCTAGAGACTAAGTTATGATTTTTATGTTAGTTGGATGCAAGTGTTTGTTCAGATATTAAGAGTTACATATACATATGTTATCCTTGCAAATCATTAACATTATTCTTGTATATTACTTAGATTATGTTCATTTATCGAGTTCAAAAAAATTTATTTTGGAAAATGTCATTTACGACCTACAGTCAAAATATGTCATATACCGATGTTTCGAAGTTTACATACAATATATATTTAAAGTTAAAAACACACAACCTAAATACAAAACAAAATTATCTAATTACTATGTCCCTGTAACCTCCCGCGTAAAACATGTGGACGTCTAATGTAAACGACACTATTATCTGTGACGTCATGGGTTGATTGTAATGTACTCTAGATTCCCTTCCATGTTGGAGTACATTTAAAAACATGTCCATAGTTAATCATGCGTTGTAGAATGTCAATGATCCTCTTGAATATACACTACATTGATTGAAATGACAACAATTACTGAATATATTAAAACAAATAACCATGGTAAATAAACAATAGATATAGATCAAGATAAATGACTCACTAAACAAGCATGATCTTGTTGTGTCGTAGATTGTGTCTCACCATCACCTGAACTATGTAACTGACAACATAGTAATACAGACAGTCGATCTTTCTCTGTCTCAGGAAGTATGTATGGATGTGACATAGATTTGAACCAGTACATGGATTCGACAACACACACAAATGAATGTATTGTGTCACACCTACAAAGTGGTCAACAAAATACAACCACCTATTATTTATAATAGCCACAACACCTCCTTTAAATGGCAGGAGAGGTTGAGGAATTGTCTGCTTGTACCCAAATTGTCCAAAATCACTCTGATAGTGATGTGAACACGTTTTGAGCCGAATGTATCATGAGAACATGGATATGGATCCGAACGATCTACTGGAGCAATGTTCTCCATAAGGAGTCTAAATCATACTAGCATGGGTAATATCATCTAATTGGACCTACACAACACCAACAATGCATATATGGCATTCGATGACATCTAGAAAGAACCTCCTAATATGTGGATTCATATTCCTCTCTCCCATCCATGGAAATTGCTCATATATCCACTTTGTTACAATTTCAACACAATATTATTCATATTTTTAACTAAAAAAAAAATAAGTTGTACAAATTATGTATATCATTTACCTGTAAAAACATGACATAACCACTCAATTACTTTGTATGCACCTAGTTGGTCATATATGTAGATGAATGCGACAATTTCCCATGAGTACCTAACACACAATAGCAATTTACAACATACTAATAGATGTCGCATTTTTGTCAACAAATATTGTGCATCTTACAAGATGCAACAAATAAGTTTGAGTTGTAGAATTACGCAACACTCCTTGTATACCTCTCACAATCAATTGAGTCTGAATATACGTCATGATAATGTCTCAACTCTATCGTAACATCACCCAAGTCCACTTCTCAGAGCTTAACCAATAATATTAACGTTGATATAAAATCTAACGCCACATGTACAAAATTGTCCCATAATAAAAATATATAATAATATAGATACATCATCGCTTAAAAAATATGAGACCTTAAAAGAGAGAGAAAATTTTGGTGTCTTGATATCACTTTTCACCAAAGATTGAAATAAATCTCTTATCAGTAGTCTTATCCGATATTGCATAATAACAACAATTTGAAAATGTTAAGTAGCTCAACCTCAATCGGAAAATGAAAGATCCAAGTTTATTTAACTATTTTGACATAGACTCTCGTACACAAACTCAAAGAGACGCAACATGAGAGGGCGTGAAGGGAGGAAGAAAATAAAGTGAGGAGAAATGAAAAACTATGACAATTTTATCATTTCACAACCGTCCTGATATGCAGCTTGAAACCATGGGGTGAAGGAATAAAAGGCCCCATCACCTACCTACATAGATAGTGAGTGCACTAAACCCTTCCTCCGGTCTAAAAGGGAAATCTGATTTCAATTTCAGAAATTAATTTCTTATGCAGTCAAATCCATATCTAACTAACTACACGATCATCATTAATATCGTGTCAAATGGTGAATTACAATACAATAAATATGCAGACCAAAATTTGCCGTGATACAATTGTGTGAAAGGGGTAGCAATTGAGCGCAGTAGCAGAGAGAATATATTGGTGGCATTGATGGATGAGATAAAGTCAATCGATGGAACACGTGGCAAATCTTAGAATAATGAGGAATTCCATTAAGGAACAAACAATGTGGTAGTGGACCCTTCTACGCCAATGGGGGTGGTGGCAATGGCCCACTATGTAGAAATTTGAACCACAACACCCTTCATTTGATGCTTATTTATTTAATTCCTCCCATTAAAACACGACAAAGTAGTTTCTATAGTTGCAGCTATGTGTTGGAAGTGATAAAACCCATTTGGTTAATGTAAATGTCTCAAAAATCAATTTTACGAATAATGACACCTTTCGAGAAAAAAAAAAAAAAAAGTTCTTGCGTTCATGAGAACTAATCAAAAACAAGTTTTTCTTCGAATTCTTAGGAAAACCTCAAACTATCCTCACAAGGGATCGAAAACTTTCCGGTTATTAACTTTCAATTTGAACCCATATACCATATTCATAATTAAAAGTATAAATATAAATATGTGAAAAAGAAACAAGATTATATACATTGTTCAAATTAAACACCAATGAGTATTGCCTTATAAACTTGATTAGGTGCAATTATAAGAAAAAATAATTGACTGCATGTTAGCTAATGATATTGATTAACTAACTATAATTTCACATGTGTGTACGTTTTAATGATAGAACGTTCTATAGAAGAAACAAAACCCAAACAGTTCGTGAACTAATAAAGTAATTGGATAAAAGTATTTGTAAGTAATTGTATTTGTTGGATTAGTCACTTACTATTAGAGCAAAATATTAAATACTAAATCCAATTATTGGTATCCGAATCTAGGTTATAAATTTATAAATTTGATTCAAAACATGATAATATCATGGAAGGTTTATCAATTGTCGTGTATCATCTAGTGAAAAAGTCATATTTATCTATTTTTTCTGTGCTTTGAATACTGGTTATAGTAACTGTATTAATGAAATACTTTAAAATTTTATTAAAAAAGTAATAGACATAGTCCAAGAATTATAACTGAGTGAATATAAATCCATTCAATCCCTCTAAGTATTGTCTACTTTCAAGTTATTAATGACTAAATATATATTTTAAACGGCAAACTTTTTTTAAAAATGTTTATTTTAAATATGTCAAGTAATTTTAATAAAAATATATTTTTACTTTTAGATACTTGACACGTAGCATAAAAATTATTAATAAACATTATTTATGATCAAGGTGAAAATTAGTAGCTATGAAATATTTCTTAATTAGGAATCAATAATCGTGTTTTTTTATTAGTTGATATAATTATTAATAATACTCTTACATTTTATCTTGAACAATTTGTCTTATTTATAAATAAACTTTCCAACACTGCCTTCTACTAAATTGAATTGAATATATATATATATATATATATATATATATATATATATATATATATATAACACATTTCATTAATTAGACTTTAAATTAAGGTTGAGTGGGGGAAGGATTTGGTGCTGAGAATAAGTGCTGCTTTAGATAAGCTAATTTTGATTAGGATGGATCAATTCAGGTACCATCATCAAAATTCCCAACTGCCTTTTTCTCCCTATCCTATTCCTCATTCTAAAATTAATTCAAATTACATAAAATTTTATTCAAAATTAAAATAAACCTTGGGTTGTGCATGTCATAATAATAATAAATAGAAGGGGACAACAAAGAAGCTGTCTTGCTTTTCACTTCCTAACATAATATCTATGTCCCAATTGCTTTTGCAACTCTGAAACACTAACAACAAACCACTTCAAGACAAAACAACGCCTCATAATATCCACACCTTATTCTGTGTCACAAAAATTTTAGACTCTTATTTTGTGCTCTCAAACAGTGTGAAGAAAAACTCCAACCATTCCAGTTGGAAAACATCACAATTCACCATCCCGGTAAGACCAATTAAAATCTTCCACATGGTCATGGTTTGCATGATTATGGCTTTGGTCTATCAAAATTTGAATAGACATGCCAATAGTTACTTGAGAGTCAGAGCTTGATTTTGTGTGCTTCTTCTGTAACAAAGTGGTTCTGGTTTTCAGTCTTCATCCTACAAAGTCTTGGATACTATTCAGTATTCAGTATTCAGTACTCACCACCCCATTTGTGGTTTCCTTTTCCTTGTAACCAAAGAGATGCTTCTCTGAGAGCCTTTATCTAGTGGGATTCCTGACAGATATTGCCATAACTCAAAAAGGTTAAGGGCCTTCCCTCGTTCTTGTTGATAAGAGAAAAAAATAATTCAGAACTTTTCTTGCTTGCTTCAGCAGTAGTACACTTCTCTGACAAGCATCAAAATTCTTCTGTCCTCAACACTCAAGTAACCATCCAGTGCAAGGAGTGTTACATCGCAGAAAGGTTTTGACACGTCCGAGATGTTTCAAACCTCTATGTGGCTCTATGTTATTCTCAATTTCCAAGCTCGTTTCTCCAAGCTTTTCAAGCTGCAGAGATAGATACGTCAGCTGAAATCAAAAGGGTACACAGATTTAGAGTTTAACACTTGAATTGTTGGTGTTTTTGAAGAGGTGGACACAGATAATGGCTCTTCATCACAGGTTGTTGCTGGACACAAATTCTAGCACGCCTGCACCAAGTAACGTGAATAGGACAAGAGAGACTTTCACAGGTGATGCAAATTTTGACACCAACATGGTGATTATCTTGGCTGCGTTGCTTTGTGCGCTTATATGTGCTTTGGGACTGAACTCAATTGTGCGATGTGCTCTAAGATGTAGCCGCAGGTTTGCTTTTGAGACACCAGAGGAGACTGCCACACGTTTGGTAGCAAAAGGCCTAAAGAAGAGTGCATTGCATCAGATCCCTATAGTTGTTTATGGTTCAGGTAGTGTCGGTATTGCAGCCACAGATTGTCCGATTTGCCTCGGGGAGTTTGTGGATGGGGAGAAAGTAAGAGTGTTGCCAAAATGTAACCATGGATTCCATGTAAGGTGCATAGATACATGGCTTCTCTCACACTCCTCTTGTCCTAATTGCAGACAATCTTTGCTTGAGCAACCGTCCATTTCTGGAGCTGTTGCTGCAGGAACCAGTAACTATGCAGGGAATGCTTTAGGAGGACATGAACATGTGTCTTTAGCAGTGGCTGTGGAAGAGGTTGGTTAATTGCAAACTTAGCCCTCCACCAAGGAACGGATGAATAAATGGAGACTAGTTCGTTTTAGCCTTGAGTTTGGAAATTGTTTTTCATGTTTACTGTGCATTTGTGTAATAGTATGAAAAATTGAAGATATTGGGGGTAGATATTAGTGTGGAATACTGCATGTTTGGATTATGGTTTTAGATCTCAGTCTGTGTTTGTGCATGTTTTCCTGACATGAGAAATAGTGCTGAATCTTAAATGCTTGTTGTCTGCAAAATAGATTGAGAAGCAAGTGATGCACACATTCTTGGACACATGGATCAATGGCATTGTCTCCAAAAAATCTTGTTAATGAATGACTAGCTCAAACTTGGATCATGGATGGCATTGTCTCCAAAAAATCAAAGAGAAAAAAGAAATCTTGTTAGTGAATGACTAGTTCTAACTTAGTTCAGTTTTCTTGACTGCGTCTCTAAAGCTTTCCTAATGATCTGAATAGAGCTACAGTGGGTTTCAAAATTAAATGAAGTAGTTAATGCATATTTAGTTCATGATAAGCATTCTGAATGTAGAACTAACTAAATACATAACTGAATCTTAATGGCTTGTGACTTGGCAATCAATGTCAGAAGACCATCAATCACACATCCCATGAAAGATCACTTCTTTTCTGTGCATGTCAAAGCAAACATGGATGCTCTTTTCCACTTCCATGTGAGCGGCATATTCTTTGATAAAGGGAAATTCACACGGTCCAAAATATTTCAATCGAAATAACCTTAATTAGTAGACAAGAACAACCTTAATATGTACAGAGATTAACCAAGTCCTGAATAAGCACCTCAAAAGGCCAGAGTTGGAAATCTGATTCCAAATCTAAATCGGGAACTTGTCACTAAGAAATAAGCATAAAGTTGGTGTCATGTGGCAGACTCTCTTGTCAATTAGTTCTTCCATCTTTTAAGGTTACTATGCATTTGATCAATTTATATTATATAATGCTGGAAAAATTGAAGAAAAAAATACCGGAAAAATGACATTACCTTTTAACAGTTTTCTTTTATATATTGCTTAAGTTTCTATTTTTACTTAATGCGAGACTAGACTCACTTAGATACCTAAGATGTAAACTATTCATTTTACTTAATTCCATACACCGCCTTTTGAAGTACAACATGCATTTCGTGAATCAGGATTCAAGAGTATGACAATAAAATGCTGTCATGATAATGCCATTACAATTAATAATTTGAAACCTGTCTTTATTCTTTTATAGTACTCTTGTCAATCAAGCAAAGCTTTATTTAAATTCTCTCATTTTAATCCACCGCTTATAGGCTGATAGACTTGGGCATTTATCCCAATTCCCATGTGTACATCTTCTTTAGTATCCACTACAGATCGATGACAAGTATCATGTCACTAGATGAGTAGGGTACATAGTTTGGTCGAGTTCTCTGGTCCTCAACTTCAAGGTTAGTAATTTGAAAATAAATAGAGAAGAGTCATCTTGAGCATTGCTAGAGCAGAGGCTCCAATACTAACACTTAGCCTTGGGGTTATACATTAGGAGGTGGCTTAGAGAGAATGAAATAACAGGTTCATTTAATAGCTGAAGTGATTCTGCAAGGTTGGATCACTGAATGGTATTAGATCATCTACACTTTAAGTGGTCTAGACTTTAATCTTGCTACTCCTACCATTCACATGCTATCACTTTAAACTTTTTGGACATTTAGTATATAAAAGTCTCTTGTTTAATTATGAGATAAACTAAATATCTGTTCAAATAGTTAGAAAATTAAGTTTCGGTAAATAAAATGAATGAGGTCAGAACTAAAAAACCTTTTACTGAACTTAGAATTTATAGGCCATCATAGTGCCTACATGGCTACATGGGTTTAATTAACCTATGGTCTACTCCAACATTAAAATCCTTATTGATTTTATTATAAAACATGATGTGTGGACATTTTACCTACACAAATTTGAGTGGAAAACAAATGAGAAGAAAAGAGAATCATTGACCAAGTTATTCATTAGATAAGGAAGAGTAGTTTTGCCCATTTACTTAGCTTTTTTTTTCTTTCCCTCTTTGATTTGAAGGGCAATTTGAGTACAAGAGCATATAGAACCAAGTAATCATGATTGTTGTTCTGTTCACAAAAGGGAATAATCTGTCTTTCTTCATCCACTCTAAATAAATATCCTTTGTGGGCTACTTGGACCCACATTTTGAAAATAAAAAATCATCCCAGCACTACCCATTGATTGCAACCAATCAATGAGAATTGAGATACTCTGCGGCTTGAAATTGAAATTGAAATTTGAAAGTCTTTTTCGGCTTAAGTTGGGAAGAGGGTCCTATGGCCTACACCTTGATTAACCCAGTTGGTCCATTAAGCATACAATACAATTGATACAAGCACAAATGCTATAAGCAGGTTAATTATCTACATGAGAAAGAGTCTTTTAATGCAATACTATCCCTCAAAAAACGAGCAACTCAAAGTTGAAACCGATTAAACAAGGCTCCGTGACCCCATGTTTTGGATTTGGATTTGGAACTTTACATTATTGAAAAATAAAAACTAACATATTTTATAGTCTGTATATTGCTGTGAGATGGACCTTAGTATTCCGCACTACATAAAGACCACATACTTTATATTTTCTTTACTTCAGGATATGTTTGGGTTTGTAAAGAGGAATACAAGAGAACAAAAACGTTCTATTTTTTGGACCATGAAGTTGTTTACGTGGCTGATGATCGAGGTTTGGTGGGGACTAATTAATAGTTGATTTTTATAGCATAAAAACACTTCCAATATATTTTAGTAGGTATGTCATGGAATACGTACGAGATATTACTTATATGTAGTATGTTCTGGAAGTTTTTAGGGTATAACCATAACTTATTGAGTGGTACTGGGAATTAGCAAATAAGTTCTTGAGAGCGAAGAACTCATAATAAGAAGAGAGGAGAGGAAGTGAGTGTGTGCTTTGAAAGAAAAGAGAAATATCTATCTATAGGGAGAGAAAACTTGTCTTACACGATCACAGGGCTCTCATGATCGTCTAAGTTATGAAGGTAAAGACGAAGAAAGTGGAGACAATGATTCAATTAGGTTACGGAAAAAAAGGGTGAACGTTGTGGAAATAAGGGAAAACAAAAGGTTTGTGTAATGTGGAGGCGAAGGATGCCTAGGAAAATTCGGATAAAGCTTATTGATTTCATTATGCTACAAATTTCCATAGCTTTTTTGTTTGCAATTGGCTTGAGTCCCATTTTCTTGATGTTTCTAAAATCATGTTTCTTCTTAAGGATTTTCTTAAGTTATATTTTATTCTAATTTAACATAATCAATGAAAATTGTCTCATCCTCACAATATTTCATTCCTAACTGAATATTTTCTAAGAAGTTTTTCAACTAGTTAACTTCATTTCCAACCATTTCACACTCAAGTGTAAACACATAACCAATAGTGGATTTTGTCTCATTCTAATTAGTGAACTAGATAACCAACAGTAGATTTTGTCTCATTGGAATTAGTGAACTAGTTAGCATCATTGTACCCTTATAATAAAACAAGAAATTCACTATATTTAATGCATAATCCATGTATCTCTTAAGTATTTCATGAGTCTTGCAAGTGTATCGCAATGATCCTGATTAGGACATTGAGTGTTCCTACTACATAAGTCGTGTTTGGTCTAGAAAAACTCATTAAAAGCAACAAGCTCTCAATTATTTCGGCATACTAAGGTTGAGAAATAGATTATCCTCTATTTTTCTTTAATTTAGATTAACATCATAAGAGGTGCTTACTAGTTTAAAGTCCTAATAACCAAACTTCCTACGAAGTTTCTCAATAATTGTTCTTAAGATAGTAATATACTATCTCCTTTCCTTATGACTCTAACTCCTAAAATCACATTTGTTTTTTGTTTTTTTTTTATTTCAAACTTAGATCCCATAAATAATTTTGTTCTAAGAACTTTGCATGTACCAAAAATTAACATATCATTAATATATAAGCGTATAATAGCACATTTACCATTTACAAATTTAGGGTACTCACATTTATCAACATTGCTAGTAGAAAAATCATCACAAAGTAAAATATTATTAAGTTTTTGTCATTGTTTTGATTCCTTTTTTTATCCCTATAAAGGTTTTAAAAGTTGGTATACTTTATTCTCTTGAGGAAGAACTACAGATCCTTCAATCATAAATTTCTTCCTCTAATTTACCATTCAAAAAATGTTGTCTTAACATCCATTTGGATGATAGAGTTAACAATACTCAAATAGAGGAAATTATAGTAACAACACTTAAATTGTACAATCTAGAAGTTATTTTTTCCCTAAAAAAAAAGGTTTTTTTAGATTTTGCAACACCGTCCAAAAAGTCAATCGAAACGTTTTTTATTTTTATTTTTTTACTTTTAGATTGTGTAATTCAGAATTCATTTTTCATGAAAAATACATAATTTAAAAGTCATTTTTTCTAATACGAGAGTCTTCTTCTAAATTGCACAATGCACAATTCAGACGTCATTTTTTGACTTTAAAATTGTGTAATTTGAAAGTGTCTTATTGATTACACAATATAGAAGTTTTTTTCTATGCAAAAAATGACTTTTGAATTACACAATCTAAACGTGTCTTATGGATTACATAATCTGGATTATATAATACAAAATATTTTCTTCTTTAAATATATTCATGACATAATACATAGATAAAGTATACTGAAATAAAAGAGGACAATCATGATGACAATAAGAAATAATGACAACAAAGAGGAAAGGAACAATTTAAACTTTTATTCACCCTTACAAGAATAAACATAAAAACTATAAGTTGTAGAAATAACTAGTATGATACTTATATCCAAACAAAATCAACAATTTAAGAAGTTCAGTAGTTTCTTTCATATGAAAATAATAAAATTAAAACATATTTCAACCGAGGTTAAGTTTCAAATATTTTTAAATTAAAAATGTTATATAATAGAGATTATTTTTCATATATTGTCCATATGAATTTCTTATATCATCTACTAATTTTAATTTTTTTATAAAATTCAAGCATTTTAATATGCCACGTATATGATTAAATGACAGTATATTTCTTTCGTATGCATTCTAATTAAATTTTATGTAGTGTTTATAAATTAACGAAATAGTACTCATTAATTTTATGCAAATCTGACTTCAAAAAATCATTATTTCTAATAAAATAAATAAATAAAATTGTGTGCCCTTATAATCAGAAAATCAAAATTACTTGTAACATACCTAAAAAAATGCGTTATTCGAAAGTTTCATTAAAAACCAAAAAATAAAAAAAATAAAATAAAATGTTCTTGTATTTAAAGCTGAAATCTACATTAAAAGTTTAGGGTCTGGATGGACTCTAACTTGAGTTGGGTGTAACGAGCAACTCTAACCCAATTCCCCTTTAAGCTTAATTATGCTAAATCAAAATTTAGGCTAATAAGGGATGAGTCATTTAATAGTTGGGACATATTTTTCTTAAATTTTTTTAATAAATTTTAAATATTATTTTTAACTTGTATGTAAACTTATTTTAATTTATAAAATAATTAATTTAAAAAAATCTATAAAATACTTATAGAGAAATTTATTGATAGAAACTTTTAATGAATACTAGAACTATTACTCAATCAAGCTTTAGATTATTTGTTCTTTTCAAAATAAATCTCGACTTTGAAATACTTTTGTTAGAAACCATGGAAATAAAGTTACGTTTGTGGATTTGTAAGTGAAAAATGGAATGATAAAAATACATACATTATATATGATAGGCTATTAAATTGATTAGAAAAAAAAAATTCCAGTCTCGTTAAAAGTAAGTGATTTGACTAAATTTCATGCATCCCAGACAAGATAGAAGATAAAAAAAAATAATAATATTTCTTCTAATTTTAAGAGAAAGTTGTGTTCTACTGTTGTAAGATAAAAATGCGTGTAATCAGTTCCTTTGTATTTTTACTTTTATCGTAATTTGTCTTGTAATTAATGAAAAGTGTCTCTAATTTTATCAAAAGTTTCTTCTTTATCATTAAAAATTATTCACATTACAGACACAGGTATCATATTATTGTGCAACAACATTATTCTTCCTGAAGAAGTCCAACGTTATAGAAAGTTCAGAAACCATAAAATAAACTAACAGTGCAATAATTTTCATGTGTAAAGTTAAATATTGAAGAAATTAAATGTGTGCATATTCTAATACCAGAGTCGGGCAGAAAATGAAGTATGCAGCTTATACTTAACTCAATACCCATTAGTTGATTTGTCTTCTGCAAGTTTGGATTGGTTTAATTTAGAGAAATAAGTATTTTAAACTGTTTAACTTTGTTTAGTTTACTTATAAATTGTTTACATTAGTATGTTGTTTAACATTAGTCCCTCTAATCTATCTGTTTGCTACAGTTTCATTTAGTTTGTCAGTGTGCCCTTTTTACCTAGTTTGTTAGTGTGTCTAGTTTGTTAGTGTGTCCTTTTTTACTTAGTTTGTTAGTGTCTTTTTTACTGTATACATACCTTCTTTATCTGTCTTTAGCTTTATGTAATAGTAAGTTTTCTTTACTTGTTCTTCTCTTATTTTACTCTTTTTCTCTCATTCTTTTTATGTTGTTCTTTTGCTGTCATGAAAAATTCTGAGTTCAACAAATCAGTTTTTGAGAGAATATGCATATCATAACAGTAGTTGCAAAGTGCTCCCCTTCAAAAGTAGAAACTCAAATTTGTAGTGTAGATGTTGATATATTGTGTTCTAACCAGAGGAAGAATAACCATACATAGAGCACTAACAAATTTGGTAAGTCACAAGATTAACATTATTCAGAAGTAGAGATCCTCAAACATTGTGTGAAGAAAAATCCAATTACTACAACTTAACAATTCAAAACATAACCCAAAGATTGCACAATACAAAGTTATGTTCACTTGGAGAGCTCCTCAGAAAAAGTGGCAGCCAGAGATTGAATGGTTGTGGTAGACACTGCCCCTGAGCCACCAAGGTACCATTTCTTGATGGCCTCCACCACATTGCCATTCTCTAACACAAACTTGGAGTCTTCTTTCCCCTCCAAAGATGTCACAATCTGCATAATAAATACAATAAACAGTCAAGCCCTTTTAAGTAGAAGGTTAACTGAAAGGTAATCAGCAATAAGTTGATAAGGATGCTTTACCTCAGCAGTAGCAGAATTTGCAGGGAAATGGTATGTAATGACTGAATGCTTCTTGAAGTACTTAGACTGGAAAAACTCAATGACTTTTTCCAAAGCCTCTTCCTCTTCTTCCTCATATTTGTCCTCAGCTGCCAACCTATCCCTCACAGCACTCTCTACCTGAACCCCATATTGTGCACCCTTGATCTCTTTGATCACCACAAGTCTAATAAACTTTTCAACCGGAGCTGTATATACATTCATACATACATTGGTCATTCACTATAATTACTTAGCATTTAGAAATATATCATTATGAATAAATAATATATGCACTAATATGGAAGGTTTTCTACACTATCATTCATCTCAAACTGTGATGTTTGATAATTTATTAACGTTTATAATAATTACCTTCAAAATCACATTGAGAACGTTTTGAGAGGACTATTAAACCATAATCCTATTATTTCACTGATACTAATTATTAAATTTGACAGAACTTTAGGACTGGTATGGATAAACACTTACAAGAAATGAGAGCATCGAAGAACTCATCATTTTGTTCCAGCTCCTTTGCTGGTTTTCCTTTGAACTGCTGCAAGTGGCTTACTACTTCAGGCTCGAAATAGACCCCGATTGAATAGAATTTCACATGGATAAAGTGGATCTCCATGTCGGTGATTCCTGATCAAAGAAGGAAATCAAGTTGATTCTACTTGCTACTCATAAATGAACAAAAATTTGAAGTCTATGATCTAGATCCCTTGCTGCCTCAAGTTTACTGCTTCAATCTTTAACTTGGTTGAAAACATTAGCATACAGAACACTATAAAACCTAAACCTCATCCCATCTTAAAAATCAAAGAAAAAAAAAACTCAGAAGAGCAGAGTAGAGGAAGTAGGTAACTTACCATGACCCAGCAGAGACAAGGGCTTGGTGGTAGTGATCTTGGAAGGATAAGGGATTTCATCAACCAACACCTGTTCTGTAGCCACTGAAATTAAATTCACAAAACAAGCAATATTTCTCTTAGATATAAGCACCAACAAATTAAAATCAATAAACAACATTTAGCAAGTCATTGGATTGAGGGAGAGAAATCTTACTAGTTGAATTTGATAGAGATGGAGAGCAGAAGAAGAGTGGATATGAACAAACTGCTGTGGCAAAAAGGGTGTGTTAATCAGAGTGGAATTTAAGGGTATTTATTTAGACCCTAAGGTGGTAGGTAGATAGGGCAAGTTGATCTTACACCTCTGAGTTGGTCAATTACTAACCTTCTATACTATTTAAGGTTGGCTACATCACATCATAATTAAGACCACAAACCAATGAAAAATATTTACTTTTCTTGAAATATATATTCCATTTGCTCAAGACTCAAGAGGGTTTCCAAAGAAATTAAACTGTAACATTTTAATGGTTAAAAAGAGATCCTTTTCAAGAAAAAAAAAATGATGAAATGAGCTGAGAGGAAATGGTTGAGTTTTGCAGTCAAATTTGATGCCTTTGTTTGACTAGTTGAGAAGTTCTTAGGCCACCAATGGGGTAGGTGGCACGAGAGCCACCTTTCATCCTACCAACCCATCTATAAACAATTTTATTTTCTCCAGCTTTGGTTTTGTACTCTTCTAACACATTTGCATTATGAGTCTAAAGTGTCATTACTCATAGAGTCAAAGAATAACACCACTTAAACAAGTTTTGGTGAATGCAAAAACAAGAAAGTAGTATATGTATGTTGTTACCTTCTATACATTCACATGCAATTTTCCCCTCATTAGCAGAAAAATCCTTTAGCCATATGTTCCTGTTTAACATTTACCAAAGACCAAAATTTATTAAATGATATGATAGATTATTATGTGTGTTAAATTATATTTTAAATAAATTTTTTAATCTCTCAATACAAAAGTATCAATCATTAATGAAGTGGCCAAATAAGTTCTGATATGTTCTTCAATCCACCCATCTGCCCTGCCATACCTAATTTCAGAAACGAATTATTGGTTAGATAACTACTTTTACATCTTGCTTTGGATGTAAAGATTATATGAAAATAAATTATTTTATTGATATTTAGTGGCATAAGATTAATTATTTTAATAAAAAATTAAAACTTAATTCAATATAAAGATAATTTACAATCATACAAATTCGAAGGAAAAAAAAATACTTTTTCTGTGATATCGCATTAAAATTTAGATTGACGAGAATGATTTAATCTATTACATGAATTACTGTGGAGGGTGAAATAAATTATTTACTTAAAATTGCAAGTCAAATTTATCTAAAATAATTAAAATAATTTTTTTATTTTTTGGACACCTGCGTAGTGTTTAATATTGGTAATACCGTTTATAATTTTATCTGGAATGGAATCCTCATTAATTCAACATTAAATTATTACTATAAATTGTTTTGTAAAAATTAATCGATAATAGGAAAATGAATTTTAAAACTATAAATAACGTTTTTTGCGGTGTATTAAATAAAATACCAAGTAGATTTAAATTCAAATAAATTTAATAAAAAATTGCTTATAAGATAGAAAATCTTAATTTCCACATTTTTTTTTCTGATCATGAACCTCTCTCTCCATCTTAATTATTAGAGTCACTTTTTTGTTCTTTTGGGACGGTGTTTGTACGCTTGTTCAAGTTCACCGAATGGGTTGGTATCTTTGATGCAAATACAGGAATCTTCTCCTTGCTTTTTGCATTGTTCTTTTTTTCATTATTACTCTTAGTTTTTTAATAACTTTTATTATGGAAATACCATTATAAGTAATAAAACATTTTGAAAATAAATTTTAGGAACTTATTTAAAATACTTTTTTGAAATTTATTTTGTAACATTCAAAACACTTCTTTAATTTCGAAACACATTCAGAACTTTATTTTTTAAAAGAAACAATAACTCAATAGTTTTATTTAAAAGATATGATTTTGGAATAATAATTAAGAAGTAAGTAATACAAAAGAAGACACCACCTTCTCAGCATCCTTTTGCTTTCAACGCCGAGAGGCCCGAAATTCCTCCCAAAGTTCAAGGCCTCGTTTCTTGTTCTGTTGTTTACCTTTGGGTCTTGCAATCGGGCTTTGCACTCAATCGTGCTATGAATTTAAGACGGCTTCTTCATGCACCTCCATAAGTTTCTTACGGCACTTTCATATATTTATGAAATTTCATATCTTCCTCTTTTGAAAAGACCTTTATGCCTTTTACATATTATTGTATGTATTTTGACTTTCGGAACAATTTATTTCAGAGCGTAAACTTTAACTTTCGAAAAAGCCTATTCCAGAAGCTAAATTTTACATTGCGAAATAAACTGTTATGAAAGTATAATTTGACTTTCAGAGTTGAAAACAGTTTTCCGAATAAAGTATTCCAGAAGCTAAAAAATTATATCTCCAATAACTTATTTTGGAAGTTGTTTCCAAATCTAAAAATAACTTCCAAAATAGATTATTTAGGAAGCTAAAAAGTACATATTTATAATACTTTTGAAATAATCTATTCCCGAACAAAAAAATATACCTTCATAATATTTTTGAAATGTCTTATTTTTAAAACTGTTTTTGGATACGGAATAGCTTTTGGAATAAATCATTTCGGAAGAAAAGAATACACTTTTATAATGATTCTAAAATGACCTATTTTGAAAATTATTTTCGAATCTAAAAATATGAAGGTGTATTGCAAAAAGGATAAAATAGGTAATACAAGGCAGTGAGAAAAAAATAAAAAATGTATGGAGGGCCTCAAGAAACTGTGGAAGTGCAGGAAGCAGCCGAATTTAATATAATTAATATACCTTATAAAGCTTATTAATGCGTAAATCTAATAGGAATTTATGTTTAACACCAATGAGACTCTTCATTGCTTGTCCATACTTTTAAAAGGAAAATAAATAAATAAATAATAGTATTTGATTTCAAAAAGGCCAATTAAAAGTGAGTGTAATTATAAATATAGAATAGAATAATTAAAAGTGTGTGATCAAATCTTAAAGGGAAATTGGGATAGAGTTGCTTCCAACTCATGTTAGAGTCCATTCAAACCCTACACTTTTAGTATAGGTTGAGTTTTAAATATAAGAAGGTTCTATTATTTTTTTTGTATTTTATGAAACTTTAGAATAACTATGTTATTAGGTATATTACAAGTATTTTTGGTTTCGGATTATATGGTCACCAAATTTGAGTTATTTATTTTATTAAATATGGCATGTTAAATATTTGTCTTTTACAAAAAATATTTAAAATTAAATATATACTAAATTCTAATTCGCATATGATATGAAGAATACATATGGACAATATATGAAATATAATTTTTTTATATATATAACATTTTTAATTTAAAAATACTTAAGACTGGTTTAATTTGACTATTTTCATTTTAACGTTAATAAAAGAATTTACTGGTTTTCCTAATTTCATTGCGCCATAGATATTAATCTTGTTTGTTGACAGATATTACACAGGCAAATTTTTATTTACAAATTGGACATGAAAGTTTTTGCTACATGGATTATTCCTACAGTACAAGAATGCAATATTTTCAAATCATTGCGTTAACACATCGAGTTACACATGGATAGATAATTTTAACTATCACTCTTTATATTATATATACATATACCTACCAATACTGTCTCTCTGTTTTCTTTTAATTACTAAATTTTAGAATCAATTCCTTTTGTTAGTTTTTATCGACCAATTCTTTTTTGAGTGTGATCTAAATAATTCATTTTTATTTTCTCTATTTTTTTTTCATGTATTTTAATGGTGTTAAGATATGTTCTTCCTCTTAGGTTCTTAAGGTTCTTTTTCTATCTTCTCAAGTTTGGTGTTGTTTTTAGTTTTGAGATTATTTCAATAGATTTTGATCTGGTACTACTAATAATACAAGTGCAAAATTCAACTAAAAAAATTAATCTCTTGCTCGAAAATGTCATTACCATTTAGAAATTGTCATTACCATTTACATAAGGTAATTAAACTCGAGTTTATGGTTAAAATAATAAAGACTTTACAAAATTGTGAGATTATATTGGGATAGTTGATTTTTTTTATATATATATAAATTGTATTGTAATGATAACTTTTGAATGTGTGACTCTGATTTTTTACATTAAAAAAAAGTGTTTTAATTAAATTTTATTTTAATTGAAATTCATTCAACTAAAAGGATAAAGGGTGCAGTAGAAGATAACGTTAAATTTTATTGACTGTAGAATTTGTTTTAATTAAAACACTTAATTACGATAGGAAAGTTGTTCTAAGGTTGAAAATTCAGGATGAAATAACTTGAATTAATTTTAATTGGGTAGTATTGTGGTTGAAAACAGATATGCTAAGATAAAATTTTAATTACATTAATTTTTAATTAATATGATGTTTTATTTGAGTTGAATCTATTTATCTAAAAATATGAATATAAAAAAAATAACTCTACACTCTTTTAAGATCTAATCTATTTGAGATCCTATAGTTTTATTTTGTCATTTCATGTGTGAAATTTAAGTAACAGATAATATAAAAAAAGAAAAATTTACAATTTTGCTATTAAAATTTAGATTTTAAGTATCTTGGTTTTAAACATGCTAATTTAGATTTTAAGTATCTTGGTTTTAAACATGCTAGTATATTTCAAAACATAGGTTTTAAGTTATATTTGTTACTATTTATAAGATGCAGGACATCCAGTATGATGACTTGTTAAAACAAACTAGAGAATATTAAGTTCAAAATATAAGTTTTAAAGTTGCATTTGTTACAATTCATAAGACGAAGCAGGACATATAGTATGATGATTTGTTAAAACAAACTAGAAAATATTAAATGATTCAGCTGATTTACTAAACTGTGTTTGATAAGATATATCGAACAAATAAATTACAATCTGATGACTTGATGAACCAAATTGTTGTGAATAATTTTTATTAGACTTTGTAAAAAAAAATTATAAATTTGATAAATGCACATTGTATTTTTCTTATTTTTCTTACAAACTTAACAAATTGCAAGTCTAGTTTTAAAAACTCAAATCGAAAGTTAATGAGAAACCAAAGTGAAAAGTTTTGAAACCTAAAGAGATAAAAAGGTTGATGGAATGATCATAACAAGACTTGGTTTTTATTATCCAGTGAAAGTCACAAGTCAATTCATTCAGAACATACACATTAATCATCAAAATGTTGTGATTATGTAAGACGTATATGAAAATATAAAGTATTGTTGACAAAAATATAAAGATGTAAGACCTATATGAAAATATAAAGTAAGAACTATATGTAAGGAAAATACTATTGACAAAAGATGTACCAGTTGATACTATGTATCTCTTAAAAAGAATTTTATATCTTGCAAACGTAAGAAATATAAAGTATTGTTGTCTAATCTAGTACAGAAAGTGAATTTAGATTTATGTCCCTAATTACATACGAGCTTGTGCGTATTTAACAACAAATCTTTATAATTTCCTAAGCAAGAAGGTTGATCTTTAGTTGGAAGAAGGAGGAGAATGGAATATTATTGTTGGAGTGGAGAAGAATAAGATCCTGGTGGAAGGACAAAATGAGATTAGAAAACTCAATTATCTTATTTAGAAAGCTGAATTCTAAAGCTTCTAGTCACACCCCTTGGTTTACTAAGTAATCAACTATTCTACTACTTTTTGTTCTAAAACTCTAAAACCTGTTCCAGCCCATATTAATCATGCTCTGTAATTGTGAAACCCAAAAGTGTGGCTTTCATTTCTCACTTATATTTTCTTTTCGATTCTCACACTCTTTACTTAAATTTAATTATCTATTTTAATTTATTTCACACTTTTATTTGTAACATACAAAATAAAATAAAAAATCCTTGCATGTATCTTTTAATTTAGTCGTCACACATTTATACTTTTTAAATTAGCAAATCATAAAATTACCAACAATTTCCACAATCAGGAGAATTTCTTTTCAAATCATAATAAAAAAGGCAATTGGTTCTTTAATAAAATTCACAATGAGAGCAATTCAGTTAAAATTCAAAAATAGTTCTTCAAAAATAATCTTGTAAATTCTTCAGTTAATACCTTTTTATCTTTCATTTTTTTTTCTCAATAGACCTCTTTCTTGTTTAATTATTGAAATATTATTCTTTTATTTTATTTTTTATTTTTTTTATTCTTTTACATTAAAATAACACTCTTTTGTTTTTTTTTTATTTTTTATTTTTTTTACAGTCAATATATCAATTATAATTAATTTTTTTCTCTTTTTTTTCTTTTTTCTTTTGTTTTATTTTTTATGATTTTGTGATTGTATTTTTATATTAAAATTGATATTGGAAGAAAAAATTATAATAAATTATAAAATTGTTATTTAAATTAAAATTTGTAATTTTTATTTGTTAAAAATATATCTAAGTAATTAATAACAATAATTAAATAAAATTGTTGGGATATTTTTATAAATAAATATTAATTAAATAGTTTAAAAATTTTAAATAAAATTTAATTTATTTGTAAATTACTTTTAAAATGTTGCAGTATATGTTGAATATATATTTACTAAATAATTTAGTTAATGGTGACATACTTTGTGTAAAAAATAAAACATAATCAACGATGAGAAATTGACGCTCCAATAATGTTGGAACATGTTCTTCTCGTATGTCTTGACATTTGATAATATGAACATTTTTTGACCGACTTGTTATTTCTTTATGTCTATATCAGTCTTTATACGACTTGATTAATCTTTTAAGTGTTTGACTGAATTCAGTACTCGTTCTGTTCTTTTAAAACTTATTTATAGATACTAAAATTGTCATTTGCAATTTGAATTTATTTTCAATAAGATTCTAATAGTGCATAAAAGTAGTGCTTCATCTTTAATCAAAAATCAAATTTTTTCTCTATGAAAATTTATCTTTATCAAAACTCAAATTTATCAAAAAATAAATTCTATCTTTATCAAAAATTAAATTTTATCTTTATTAAAACTCAAATTTTATCTTTATAAAAAATTAATTATATCTTTATTGAAAATCAAATTTTATCTTTTATTGAAATGATATATTTATCAAATATTAAATTCTATCTCTATCAAATACCAAATTCTATCTTGATCAAAAAAAAAAAAAATTATCTTTATCACAAAATAAAAAAATCAAATTCTATCTTTACCAAAATTTTATTTGATTTTTGCTATTAATTGTTTACATATTCTTTTTAACAAACTAAAAATACAAATTTTAATTAAAATAACAATTTTATAATTTATTATAATTTTCTTCCAATATCAATTTTAATATACAAATACAATCACAAAATGATTATAATTTATTTTATCAAATTTAAGTTTATTATAAAATATAAAATAAAATAATTTATCGTTTTTTTCTATTATACTTAGTTAGTTAAAATATTTCATTTTATTTTATTTGTATTGTACTTTTTAAAAATTTAATTTAATTATTTTTATATTACTTTTTTATTTTAATTTTAATAAACTAATAATAACAATTTTCAATAACTGTTATAAAAAAATAACTTGTAAAATATTTACGAATAATTATAATGGAGGTAGCTGTAAAAAACTAAAAAAGAAAAAGAAAATAAAAGATAATCATAATTGATGTATTGAGCGTAAAAAAGATAAAAAATAAAAAATAAAATAATACTATTTCAACGTAAAAAGAATAAAAAATAAAAAAAGTGTTATTTCAAAAAATAAAGATAAAAGAGATTTATTGAAAAAATAAAAAATAAAAAAATATTAATGGAATAAAAAAGTTAATTATAAATAATCTGGTATTAATTTTTTATTTTTACTTTTTCTACTAGTTATTTTAAAATTTATGATTAAGATGATTTTTAATTTATTGATAGTATAAATATAATCACATAACAATGTACGGAAATTAAATTAAAAACAAATCATAAACAAATTTTAAAATTATCCTTTTCTTTTAAATACCGTTCCATATAATAACATACGACACTAAATTTGAAACAAAGTTAACAGATGCTAGATAATAAAGAGATTTTCAGAGTAAAATCAATTTAAACTAAAATATTTATTATCTTATATTATAACTGTTTCCTTATCAGTTTATCTGATTAGCTGTTAATTATTCTTAAAGCTGGAAACACCCGTTTATAGTGGTTGCTAATAAACGGTTGCATTAACTGTTAGATGAACAAGATTCTTAAAGTTTTGTAATGATTGTGGAGTGTGACCAAGGAATTAAAGAAAACACGCAAACAATAATGGCGTGCGTGCTCTTGCGTGTGTTTTTCTCGTTTTAAAAAAGCGAGAGATGCTGACGTGGAGATCATAATCCGAGTGTTTTTCTCGTTTTTAAAAAAATGAGAGATACTGACGTGGATATCAAAATCCGACATGGCATCCACGTTGCACTCTATTGGCCAAGCTTTGCGCAAAGCGAATGCCCCCTCTGTGGCGGCGTTCGCAATCCATGCACTTTTCGCGTGCCACCTCGTGCCATTCTCATAATCGTTTCTTCAAGTCACACGCGCAATCTCCTATACTCGCTGTTCATTACTCCTTTTCCCAAATTCCATCTCCACCGTTGATTCCAACCCAAATCACTCTAAAGTAATCACAACGTGTGGTGATCAGCATTTTAAAACAGTATGGAGTTTCCACTCCACATGCGTCGCGTGTGAGCCTCGTGGAGGAAACATTAAGCCACGTTCCCATGCAAACCAACCTCGCGCCAATCCAACATCTATTGAATACAGCGCGGACCACGCTATTCCCTGCACCCTCGCTTAATCACCGTAGATTGAATATGATTTAAGAAAATGATGAGAAATAAACAAAGAATGGGTAGTAATATGGTATAGTATAATGGACTGGGCCGCAGAGGAACAGAGGCAATAACAGTGTTTGGTGAATGGGTATAAAAAAGAGAAATCCGAGTCAGAGTTGAAGTCATGTTTGAATCATAGAAACTATTTATCCGCCATTGATTTTGAACGCGTAACACTGAACATCCATTATCCTATCGTGTGTTTTGCTTCTTATTAAATCATCTTCTTCTCCAAACCCTTCAAATTGGATCTTCAATCTTCACACAAACGTAACCCTAAACCGATAACCGCTTTCGCTTTTTTCCGCTTTCTTCCACGCTTGCTTCCTTCTCCGGCCATCTTCGCTGATGGCGTCGTCTAAGGGCATTGCTTGCGCCGGAAACATCCGTATCGCTTCCAACTTCGGAACCCGGAGCCGGAGCGGTTTGGCCATCCAACCCCCGTGCTCTGTTGCGATCGGACGGTCGAAGGCGAGGGCGGGGAGGATCTCGGCGGCGATGGCGACGGAACGGGCGAGTGCGACAAACTTGGAGCTGCCCGGGAAGCGGAAGGAAGGAGCAAGCGACGCCGTTGAGGGACAGGAGAGGCTGGACAGGTGGATGAAGGAGTCGGTGGTGGAGATTGTGAAGAATTTGAGAGAAGCGCCGCTGCTGGTGCAGGTTTACCCGAAGTTAGGAGCGGCGGCCACGACGACGGAGAAGAGGGTGTTGGTGGAGGACTGGCCGGCGGTGAAGGAAAGATGGGAGAGGGGCGAGGCGCCGATGCCGGAGGGGGTGATATTCGTGGAGGAGTTGGAGGGCGATGAGGCGGAGGAGGGCGGCGGAGAGAGGACGACGAGGGCGTGGGGAGTGGTGGTTCAGGGGAAAGGTGTTGGGTGCGGGCCGGTTTGCTATCTATTAAAGACCTGTCGGGTCGGGTCGGGTCCTGGTAATGGGATTGGAGTTTGTTCGACCCACTTTTGCTTAGTGAAAGTGAAGGACTTCAGGGAAACGGTGCAGTCGCAGCTGAAGAATTGTTGGCTTTTGCAGGGACAGTGGAATTGATGAAATTGAATGAAAATGTACATTTTATTCTTCATGAATAATTTTTTTTTGCCACCCTTGATGCAATTCTTATACCCAACTTCAACTGTGGATCTGTACAGAATGAAAACCTTTTAGGGAATTTATGATCAACCTGTCAAATACTACTTCTTCTTGTTCCCTTTATTATTAGGGCTGCCCTCCCTTGTTTCTAGGTTTTATACCATTATTATATGTTCTTCATTTTATCACTATTAATGAAGTCTCTTTTATTACTGGATCTTATCATGTTCATTCATTTAATCATTCCACTAACTTCAGATTCAATCACACAAAACTTACCTATAAACGTGCTTTAACTTAGTTATCTTATTAATCCGTGATGAATTATTTATGAACTGTGATGGATCATGATAGTGATTGTTAAATTAATTATGGTGTCAACTTCTAAATATGTTATTCAGGTTCACATGGCTCCTCACTGTGCACATGTATGTTATGTATCACATTTGTTATTTCTCTTATTTTAAAAAGATGCACCGTTGCTGATTATGTATCGATTTATCATTTCTTTGGAGTTTTATTTAGGATACATGAGTTATTGTTAAATTAAAACATTTTATTATATTTTATTTATTTTCTGATCTTGTCAGATTCAAATCAAGTAAAGTATTTCAACATTAGTTTACATAAAAAGCTAAAAATCTAATTTAGTTAAACCATCTCTAATGTTGTGTTATATAAAGTAATAATGCTTAATAAAATTCACAACTGCAACAAATTATGTAAGTATAGTTGCTTAAAAATTCATGTTATGTATAATAGAAATTAATGAAGAGAATGTTTTAAGTATTAAAATATAAGGGTCAAATTATATTAAACATCTTAATTAAGTAAACTTTTTTAGAGTGTTTCACAAAAGTAATTAATCCGATTCAGTTGAACCATTTACAGTGTTACTGGTCTTATCTTAATCTCATATATTCATTTTTTTATTGTTTTCAAATAAAATCCTTAATTGTAATTTTAGAATTAGTTTGATTTAACAACTAGTTAAGAAAATTCATAATCTCAAATCACTCTGTTATTATCTTTGTAGGTATATTTGATTTTCTTAACCACTTTCAAATTATCTATTTCATATTTTTCAAAATTAAATTTCAATCTTTTTTAAGAAAAACTATCAATAGTTAAAATAATTTTGTCCCACAATAAAATTTATTTACTGAAAATTCAAAAATATCATTTATATGTTTAAAAATATTAATTTGTTATAATGCTTGCTATAATTAATTTATATTAAAAAAATCCATTTATTATAATATTTTTTGTTAAAAAAGTCACTAAGCATTTTCAATGGTAACATTATTTTAAAATTATACCGTCCATTATTAGTTGTATGATTTAGATTTATTTTTCTCTTCAATCTAATGTAAAACTGATCTCTCTCTCTCTCTCTCTCTCTCTCTCTCTATATATATATATATATATATATATATATATATATATATATATAAACAAAATGCCTCCCTCTTACTGTGTGAAGGAGAATAAACCCTGCATGGGTTGGGTTCAGCGTTACTTTGATGATTGTCTTTGTG
>Ga0099824_1001218_pt1 | contig 35377 bp, 24 predicted proteins | sample SiratrowhiteBW_FD_76837 | JGI IMG/M metagenome (GOLD analysis project Ga0099824, IMG submission 76837) | Root nodule microbial communities of legume samples collected from California, USA - Siratro white BW | ecosystem: Host-associated > Plants > Roots > Nodule | place: USA: California... | reverse complement strand
TTATTTAGATTTGTGTTTTAATAAATTAGAGTTAAATTAAAAAAAATTTAAAAAAAAAAAAAAATTTTTTATTAAAAATTTTTTTTTAAATTTAAAAAATTAAATTAATGTCTTTATTTATTTTTTTTTTTTTTTTTTTTTTTGTAATTTTTGTGACTGATGAGAAGGATGGTTCCTAAATAGTTTGCAACTAGTTTTATTGCTATTTATGTTTGATTGTTACTTCAATCGTGAATAAACAACAAATAATTTTTGAAAATCTTAATAAACTTAACAAATGATTTTTGAATTTTAATGATTAATTTTGACGGTTACTAAAAGTTACTTGTCTTAGTATATCTAATAAAAGTCTACTTATAAAAGACTTCCAAACATTCAAGTCAAGTCAATAAAAATATAAATAATAATAATATAAGTGAAAAAAAAGGATGAATTTAATAAAATCATCTATTTATAAATGATGAACCTTTAAAATAAAGTTGAGAAATAAAACATATTTATATTTTTAATTATATCTCTTATACTCTACTCAATTAATCACATGGTTAAATTATTATATACTAAATTCAGTTTTATTATCTAAAATTACGGAAGAGTTTAGGCATCAGTATGTACACTTATATGTGATCATAGCCCTTATTTAGTGTGAAAGTGGAGGCAAATTTGAATAGGTATCCGAGTTAGAGGGTCTTTTTTTAGCATAACTACTTATGCTTGCAAAGGACAGAAAAAAAAAATTTACATTTTCAAAGTAGATAAAAAGAAGTTAGTCTCTTTTTAAGTAATATTGAATTAGAATTCTGGATAAGACAAAAAAAACAATATGAAAAATGAAAAGTGATGGATGAAGTGAAGGTAGGAGGAAACTTAATTTTTGACGATTGATAAAAAACTGGGATCTATATCTCTTTACTCCGATGCTTTCCAACCTCAACTTTTTTATGACTCCACGTTTCAACAACCCCACTCCATTCTAAGTCCACTGGAAATTTTCGAGGAAACCAGAGTACAGAAACATTGCCAAAGCCACTTTGTTACAACAAATATCAATTTGTCGTTTTCTCTTTTATGAATTTCACTTTCACATTGACTTGACATTTTTTTCTGCCACGCCAACAATCACTGGTACCATGGAAAATTTGGTTGATGGATTTAAATCATTTTTTCACATAGTAGTATTTATTCTAAATTTGAGCAACTAAATCCAAATTAAATAGAAAAACTTTTGATGGTAATAATTAATATTAACTTATTTAATATAAAATTTCTTCATATTATCTTTTAGAGTTTCTATTCTTAGCTGTGTGTAATATTCCTTTTATAGGTTATTCTTTAGTACGATAAATTATTAACCTAATGCATAGAGTGTAGTGTTTATTAATTTGTCATTCATGGGGTGACCACTTCCTACCAAGTCAATTCATCTTAAAGTCACTATTAAAGTTGCATCGCACTCTTTCTTGGAAAGAAATAAAAAATTATGTGATTACAACAACCAACAATTTGTCCAATTTATACCAATTTCCCAGTTGCTGCGTCAAATAATGACTGTGGAAACTCATGACATGGAGTATTTTGTTCCTCAAATATGTAAAAACAATATATGGTAATTTAGTTTCCGAAATAAAATAATTCTTATTCATTTTTTGAATAACTAAAAGTTATAATAACAATAATTATGTATTGATTACAAAATTATTTCATGAATATTGCTGTAAAAGATAAAATTTAACATTCAATTGCCATTTTTTTAAGGAAATATTAAAGGGATTCTTAAACACTGTAATTTTATAGCAAATGTTATTTCCCTGATTTTAGACATGAATAAATCGAAACTTTTTATTAAAAAGTACAAATTACTACCATTTACATATTTAAAGAAGAAAATAATTACTTACGCAGTTTTTATTGTTCTGTCCAGTCAATTTTATTTTAGATTCTTACTGTTTTTATAGAGGTAAAAACGAAATGAAGAGACTTTATAAGAATAGTGAGAAAAAAAATAATATATGTACATAATAAGATTAAGATAAAAATATTGTAATGTAAGAGTAATCTATACATAAAAATTTAGTTTGAAAATTAAATCACATTAAATATGTCTGTTAAAATTAATATTTATCGAACAATAGGAGATACATTATGAAAAATAAAATGTTAATTAAGTCTTTAGCAATTTTATTCCACTCGTTTTTCTGCCTTGTTGAGGGAGAAAGTTTCCAAGAAATTGGTGAAAAGTAGGAATTAAGATATTCTGCAGTCCAAACCGACTGCGCAAATCTTATGTATTAAAACTCTTTTTTGCGCAAACCTTATGCTCGTAAAACAATTTTTTTTTAATTAAATTCAAGCACTCAGACTTCTTATCGCACTTTTGTTTGGTGAAGGAAAAATAAAGCACAGAAAATAAATAAATATATTACAAATACTTTCCACCTTAAGTTAATTAATCTTCCATGCAACTTTTTACATTGAATAATATCAAAACTTTGATTTAACAAGTTATTTAATTTATTTTATAAATAAAAATCTTTAAATCCGTAAGTAAGATTTAACTACTGAAGTAGAATTTTGTTAAGATTCTTACAGATAACAGAACTTACATAAAAAAAGTAATAATAACTCAAAGACTCATCCACGAAAAATATTTCTTAAGAACTTGTGAATCCCTACCTTCATCTTTCATGGTGAATTTGTGTATTATAATTCAACTTTCGGCTAGAAGGCAATGTTTACTATTATGTGAAATATATGTAAAAGTATATACTAAACTATTTTTTACAATAAATTTTTAATCTAATTTTAATTTTTAATATTTTTTTTATGATTTTGGTAGTATCATATAATTTGGAAAATATGCATACTCCTATAATACAAAATTAAGCCATGTTATAGGACATTTAAATAGAAGATAGGATTTCTCCAATAATATGACTTGATGAAATGATATTTTTGGGTTCTCAATTATCCATACGCATTCGCGGGTAAACCAATTGACTGGAGTCATCTTATCACCAATAAAAGGAGATGATTAACGGTACAATTTCAAAAATTCTCATGAAACTCATATTTTTATATTTTATTTAACTATCTTTCAAATAAATTTCACTTAAAAATTTGTTTAATTTTACTTCAGAATTAGTTTTTCTTTTAAATTGCTTCATACAAAAAATCTCTTAAGTTTTGAAAAAAATTAAATATATCACGTAAAATATCTTTCATGATATATATATTTTTCTTTTCAAAATTTCGCTTCTTCACGTAAATATACTAAAAAGTTCACAACACTCTTTTATTATATAAGATTCAATTTAAAACTTTTGATATGAAAAATCTAATTAAAATGTATAATATTATGTTTCTTACTCTTGAAAATATAACGTCTACTTTATATTTCTATTATTAATTATTATAATTTTTTTCCTCTATATTTCGTATATCATGCATCGTTAAAGGAATTAAAAATATTGAAATTTAAAATAAAATAAATAAAAAAAAGTAAGATGATGAGGTTGGAGAGGCAGCAATAATTTGAAAAAGTAGTGCGGAGTGAGAGCAGCATTATTATTAAGGCAGTAGAAGAGTGGAGAGAGAGGGGCATTGATTCCACTATATATACAAGTGCGGTGGGTTGGGTTTCCTCCACATTACTTCAGTATCTTGAGCTTTATTAGGATGGACACATCTCTGGTCTTTACAGTGCATAGGAGGGAGCCAGAGCTGATAGCTCCGGCCAAGCCCACTCCACGCGAACTGAAGCTACTCTCAGACATAGATGACCAAGATGGGTTAAGGTTTCAGATTCCAGTGATACAGTTCTATCGCTATGATCCATCGCAGGCAGGGAGAGACCCTGTTGCGGTCATCAGAGAGGCTTTGGCCAAAACGCTTGTGTTTTACTATCCCTTTGCAGGTAGGCTCAGGGAAGGACCCGGTCGGAAACTCATGGTGGACTGCACAGGGGAGGGTGTTCTGTTCATTGAAGCTGATGCAGATGTCACGCTCCATCACTTTGGTAACGCTCTTCAACCTCCTTTCCCCTGCTGGGACAATCTTCTTTACGATGTTCCTTCCTCCCAACCAGTTCTTCACACTCCCCTCCTCCTCATTCAGGTATATTATTCATCCATCAAATAATTTCCACCCGCGTAAACAAAAATACTAAAAATATTATTATATAATATTTTATTAAATAAAATTAGTTTCAAATAGCTTCAGATGAGGTGATACATACTTTTTCAGATTACTGTTAAAAAAATACATCACTTTGCATCTGTTTTTTTAATAAAATAATAACTTTTTGAGTTGTATAAAATAATAATCACCACAACTGGCAAAAGAGATAATGGGTTAAAAAATTGAAAAGAGTACTGATTTTGCATGGTGAAAACACGTAAGTTGACAAAAGTGGAACGGATGCGTGCAGGTAACGCGCCTCAAGTGCGGGGGTTTCATATTCGCACTCCGTCTGAACCACACCATGAGTGACGCAGCAGGTCTGGTCCAGTTCATGAAGGCGGTGGGAGAGCTAGCGCGAGGGAGGCAGGAGCCCTCGGTCCCACCTGTGTGGCGAAGAGAGCTTCTGAACGCGCGGGACCCAGCACGAGTGACATGCACCCACCGCGAGTACGACGTCGTCCCCGACACCAAAGGCACGATCATCCCCGTGGACGACATGGCCCACCGCTCCTTCTTCTTCGGGCGCAAAGAACTCTCAGCCATCCGGCGCCTCCTCCCCCCTCACCAGAACCAGTGCTCCAGCTTCGATGTCCTGACGGCGTGCCTCTGGCGGTGCCGAACCCTGGCCCTGCAACCCGACAGGGAGGAGGAGGTCCGCATTATCTGCGTGGTGAACGCGCGGTCGAAGTTCAAGCCTCCTCTTCCAGAAGGTTACTACGGCAACGTTTTCGCGTTTTCCGTGGCGGTTACGAGTGCGGGGAAGTTGTGCGAGAATCCACTGGGGTATGCTTTGGAGTTGGTGAGGAAGGCGAAGGCGGATGTGAGCGAGGAGTACATGCATTCGTTGGCAGATCTGATGGTTACGAGAGGACGGCCTCACTTCACGGTGGTGAGGTCGTATCTGGTGTCGGATGTGAGACGTGCGGGGTTCGAAGAGGTTGAGTTTGGTTGGGGTAAAGCTGTGTATGGAGGACCCGCGAAGGGAGGTGTTGGAGCCATACCTGGTGTGGCTAGCTTTTACATACCCTTCAGAAATGATAAGGGAGAAGAAGGGTTGGTGATGCCCGTCTGCTTACCCTCTGAGGCCATGCAGAGGTTTGAGAAGGAGTTGGACTCTGTTCTCAACAACTCCCTCCAACCAACTATTACTCCTCCTTCCTCAATCCTTCTTTCTTCCTTGTAGACTCAATTACCACTCACCAAGGAATAAATTTCCCCTTCTTCTCACACATCTACTTCTATTGCTCTCTTTAAATCAAACTTTTATCACTACTTTTTTTCACTTAAAAAACCCTTTTCTCTTAATAATTAATAAAATACATTTAAATTTATTCAAATTAATATAAAACATAATTTCACCACTTCTGTTTTAATAATCAAATTTGAATGACAATGCATGTATCTCACAAATACTATTTATTCCCTTATAAAATTATTATTATTGTTGTTATTACTAGGACTTCACATACAAGATTAAAAAGTTTTTTTTTTTTAATTTAAAAATCATATCATTGAGATATTTTTATGATAAAATAATTTTACAAAAAGTTTCAAAATATATATATATATATATATATATATGCGCGCGCGCGTGTTTCATAAAAACATTTAATTCTAAAAGTCTTTGTTTAACTTTTTTATAACAATCTAAAATTTACCAATTGTTTCAACGAAAATTGCAGTAAGAAATTTTCAAAAAAATTAAAATTTTTTATAAGTTGTGTAGATTGTATTTATAATTTGAAAATATGGTAAGTTTTGGGTTTTAAATTGGCTCAATTAAATTTTGTAGACAATATGAGACTAAATTACAAAGGAATCAAACGTAAATAAAGATATATTTAATGGAGAAAGAAAGGTAATAAAAAATGAAAGTGAAAATAAATACACAATGGCATTGGAGATTGTAGGATTGAGGAACCTGCGTTTTGAGTATAATAATTAAGTAAAATAAATAAAATAGTAAAATAACGTTCATATAATCTTTATTAAAAGTAGATTTTTTCTCACTAGCTTACCATATCTCTTCTTACATTTTGATCTTCCCAATACATGATAAAACTTCAAATTATTCTTACAATATATTTTTAAACTACACAATCTAAAATACATTCTTAAATAATATTTGTTATAAATTATAAAATACATACATTTTCTCAAAGTTGACTGTAGATATACGTTTGAATTGTAGAATTTAAAATGTATTCATGAATGGAACGATTCTACATTATAGAACATATATACTTTTTGGTAACACAGTCCACAACTTATACTTATATTTATAGGTTAGGTATTCCGAAAACAATTTATGAATTTCAAAATTTAAAAATTGAAATTATAATTTAATTCTATACCACATGATTCGTGAGTTTACTAAATATACTATTATTATTATTATTATTATTCTGGATTACTTCGTTGGGAACATTTAAAAATTATATAATTCAAAAATAATTTAAATATAGCTCAACTCCTTTAAAAAATGAAAGAAACTTATATCCAAAAGAAGTTTCACCTTCAACCATTCTCTAATAATTTTCTTTTATGAATTTATTGTCTAGAGTAAGAGATCAGAAATAGAAACACAAAGGAAGGACAATGAAGATGGAATGAATAATAAAGAAAAGGGTAAAATACACATATTTGCGAATAGAAATAGAAATATTGTCCATTTGCGAGTATTAAATACCGATCAATAATTTATTATTATGAAAATAAAAAGGCGTTGGGTTGGGGAAGCCACGTGAGCAGGAAGTAGAAGGTTTAGAGGGTGCCACGTGAGGCACAAAATCGTAGGAGCCAATGAGAGGAGGAGCTGGGATCTTGAAGAGAAAAAGAAATAAAAACGAAGCCAGTTTCCTTCCACGCCTCAAATGCAGTTCGCGGTTCAAATTGTCCGGCATGGCATCTTCTTATTCTTGCCGCTTCTCCAACAAAAATCATTGTTCAGTAATACGATGGTTCTGTGAATTGCAGTAATGGAAACAGCGCTCGCTTGCTTCTTCTGTGGCAGAGTCCCACCCACACCAAAACTGGGCCCTGCTGCAACTGCAACTGCAACTGCAACTCACCACTTCCCTTGTTTCAATGCCTCCATCCGCCTGCGTTCTCCCTTCCCCCCTTCCTTTCGACCCTATCGCCTTATTCCAAACGCTACTAACACCACCCAACCCAAGCTTTCCACCAACTTTAAAACCGCAAGAAGAAGGAGAAGAAGAACTGGCGAGTCTGAGGTCGTGGTGGTGGAGGACACTGCTGCTGTCCATCACAACGGAGACCCAATTGGGAAGAAGGATCTCGGCAAGAGTGTGATGCGATGGATTCGCGACAGCATGAGGGCCATGGCATCTGATTTAGCTGCGGCCGAGATTCTGGGAGAGATGGAGTTGTGGGAGCGCATGGGACCGGGTCTCACTTTTATTATGCAGGCACAGCCCTATCTCAATGCGGTTCCTATGCCCATTGGCCTTGAAGGTGTTTGTTTGAAGGCCTGCACGCACTACCCCACTCTGTTCGATCATTTTCAGAGGGAGCTTCGCGCTGTTCTCCAAGACCTGCAGAACGACCACTCCATTCAGGACTGGCGGGACACCAAGTCTTGGAAACTGCTTAAGCAGCTCGCCAATTCAGGTTTCTCTTCATTTTTTTCCCACCCAAACACTTTCTAATCAAAATTAATTTACTATATTATGTATTCGGTGCTCCCACTGCCTGAGCCCTGTGTTGAGAAAATAAATTCATATTTCTAATGTGAATTCGCGATCTGATAAGTTGACAAGTGAAAGGTTGCTACTGTTGCTACAATTTATGAAGGGGCTGACTACTGGAATTTTGAGAAACAATTACTTGTTTATTCCGAGAGTCTCTAGAAATCATTCACTACACTTTAAACATAGTTTCTTGGGATGGGAAAACCTTCAACCTGAAGAGTGCGTTACTCTCCGAGTGAGAGGGGCTCGCTTAATGGAGAGGATTCTTTTGTCGAGAAAACTTGTCATCTTACATGAGATAACAAATATCAGTTACATTCCCCATAGACAAAGTTTCAGCTTCGAGCCTTGTTGACAGAAAAAAGGTGATTAGGAGGGAAAATCCAACTAAAGAAGGCCAGTCAAGTTTCCCAACAGAAATAAGTCACCGGTAAAGTTGGTGAATATTCTATACCAATAACATGATTACAAAAAATGTGTTAAGATGAAGCTGTGTTGTTTCTATTTGTGGTGTTTTTGTGTGTATCTCATCTTTTTGTGTGTTTCTATGTTTCTATCAGTTTCTTTTAACTCAAGAGATAGGGTCTTACCGTTTAATGGTTCATTTACAGCTCAGCATAGGGCAGTTGTGAGAAAGATAACACAACCCAAGAGTGTCCAAGGCGTTTTAGGAATGGACTTGGGAAAGGTCAAAGCAATACAGCACAGGATTGATGAATTCACCAATCACATGTCAGAACTACTCCGTGTGGAAAGGGATGCTGAACTGGAGTTTACTCAGGAAGAATTGGATGCCGTTCCTAAACCAGATGATGCTTCTGATCCTTCAAAACCTATTGATTTCTTGGTTAGTCATAGCCAGCCTCAACAAGAACTCTGCGACACCATTTGTAATTTAAATGCCATCAGTACCTCTACAGGTCTTCTCCTTTTTCTCTTTTCTTTTCACTTATTCGGAAAAATTATGACCTTGTATTGACCTTCCTTCTAAAATTTAGTCTTTCCTTTATCTGTCGGTGTGCTATATAAGAAGTTGAATTGTTCACATGCTAATGAGTTCTATGATATGATATAGTAAATTACAGGAAATTCATTAATATTTTAGACATGAACTATCTAAAACACCTTGGTGAAACATACTCGCAGTCTGTTTTTCCAATCAATTCAGTTATTGAGATATACCTCCATTTTCATTTGTTCATTTTGAGGCTAGGGGTCCTAGCTGTACTGCATCTACTCTGGAGTCAGATATGTGTCAATTTTATTGATGTTTATGCTTATTGTGCTCAGTTGTTTCTAATGGAAAATCAGTCTAAGTTGTTTCTCTCTTTCAAATGTTTTTTATCATGAAATAAAGAATCAATTCGGTTTTCCAATTATTCTTTGCAAAGTGATAACGCCTGTCAATATTTGTCTCAGTTCTTTAAAACATTTGTAGATTCTCTTGACATTCTTCACCAATCATTATGTGATCATGCCCAACAGCAAACCAGGTTGCCCAATGCAAAATGTTGATATCTTTACCAAAGCCGCTGGAACACACTTGATTCACTGTATCTAATATTGGGAAGTAAATATTCACGGAAGGTAGAATGATAAACACCCAAACATTTGGGAAATCCAACCTCAAAAGCTAGCTATTAAGGAGATAGAACCCAACACTTAAATACTCTATAATACTCGATTTGGGACTTCGGTACCCCATATTACTCAAGTCCCAATCTTAGATTCAGGCCTAGATGAACCTTGACTCATCTAGGTTTAGAATTTAAATCATAATTACATGTGGTCTTTTGGATCACTTGGATGTGTATACTCTAAGTAAAAAACCCTATGCAAATCAATAAGCTACATTTAAACATCTATATGATGCATGAGCATTTTGTCTTAGCTGTGGAATGCATCATAGGATAGTTATATTAATTCAGTCTTGTAACTTGTACTTAAATCCAGTCTGCCTGCTATGGTCATAATTCATTTTGTAAACAGGACTGGGGGGAATGCATTTGGTATTATTCAAGGTTGAAGGGAACCACCGGTTACCACCTACTGCTCTTTCACCTGGAGACATGGTTTGTGTAAGAACGTATGACAGCACGGGTGCAATTACAACTTCTTGCATACAAGGATTTGTAAACAGTTTTGGAGATGATGGCTATAGTATTACAGTTGCTTTAGAGTCACGCCATGGTGATCCTACATTCTCTAAACTATTTGGGAAGAATGTGCGCATTGACCGTATTCAAGGACTGGCTGATACGCTTACCTATGAGGTATTGCAATCTATTTTGTGATTTCTTGGATGAGTGTTGTTAACAACGCAATCTTTCTAACACATTCTCTATTGTTAGTTAAAATTTATTGAAAATTACAAAATCATGAGATGAGAGGGACTCATTAAATATGAAGTGGAACCCAGAAATATTTGTTTTCCAATCAATTTTATCCAATAATAGTTTTTCTTCAACAGATCGGGTTGCTAGCATTTTTTATCGTGCATTAGCCAAAATTTTTGTGCCTCTAAGAAACATTTGTGAAAAAAATTGTGAAAGGGTGCCATGAATTCTGTGAAAGTTGAAACTACGAAGTTTTCAGTAGGGATCCAAATCAGGGTGTAATGACTGTCTACTGCTTGTGTTTAGTCAAGTACAATAAAATAAAATCGATGGTATCTAAAGAAAACGAAAAAAGAAGCGGTCACCTATTAATTAGTTAATTCAACTATTTTGATTAGGAAGGTGAACAAGTCCAATAATTATGAACATGTTTACTATAAATTATCAATATGCATATTCCCTTGACATAATCCTAGTCAAAATTATTAAACACAACTTTACCTCTAGGCAGTTGTCGTTACATGTTGACAGTTGACAATATAGAGAGACTATCACCGCTGAGCACTCTTATCATAATGACTTTGCTCTCTTGTTTGCCTGGCTGGCTGTGGACATTAGTTGATTCTAATTTTCCTATTTATACTACATTGGTCTTCCCCAAGGTTATGGAAAAACACATAAGTCTCCTTGTATTTAAGAAATTCTATGATCTACTTAAGTTAAATCTTAGATTTATTATAGCTGTCATCTCTGCCTTGCCAAGGTGCTCTAGCGGTTAAGGAATTGCTGATGTTATGTACAAGTAATATTTATATATATCCTGTACTATTGATTATATGTTGATCGCTCATCATACATGATCATCTATTGAACTCTGATAGAAACAATAAGAATTGAACAAGAAAATTGTAGTGAACTTAGTGTTTTAAATATTTCTTTTAATAATTGGGAAGAATGTGTTGGTGATAAGATACAAAAAGATGGTGTATGTAGTTTTAAGTCATGATTAACAAGTGTATGTTCCTTTTCCTGAAGAAAAAGTCATTGGTTACTTCAAAGTTTTAAGTTGCACATTAACTGCATTTGATCTGGAAACATATGTACTTTTAACCATGAAATAATTTGTAAATGTTGCTCTTTGTTAGTTACTATCCTTCAGTTACTTTTGTTGGAAGAGTGCACGAAAACTATCTTGATGTCTTCGAGTAATTTGAAATATCTTAGATTATCTTGCGATTGGTTTTCATATTTGCTTATATTTTCGTCATTTATTTCCTCATTTAATACAGATTACGAGTCTAGTATTAATTTACATAAGGGTCAGTATTAAATGTTGTCTGACATCATGCCATATGAAATCAATACTGATTTCAGAATATTCTATTACTTATTCTCTCCTTGTCTTCCCTCAACATCTAAAGTCCTATAATTTGAACAACTTTATTTTATAGTGGATAGTTTGTTGCCTGCAGTTGCTGTCTTATTTCTTTTTGTTTGTTTTCTATTACCCTAGTCTGTTAATAAAGCATAGATCAGCAGCTTATTTTTTACTTTTGCTTTACATCCTTTGTCTTCCATGGTGAAAAGTAGTACCAGTTGTCCGTCATGAACTTATCTCTTCTGATCTCCTGTGGTCTATGAAAGTGAACAACTTAACTATTATATGTTGATAAAGTGAATATGTAGTAATCAATTCAATTTCCATTTTGAGTTGTGGGGTAAAACATGTAGTGTGATTACAACATTCTGCCACTTGCTATGGAAAGGTCAGGCATTGTGATATTTTAAAAAGTGTTAACTACCCAGCGCTACTTTCTCTGCCAAAAGGAAATTTTGCATTCTGGTGATCTCAGCTTTGTACAGATTAATATAATTTGACTCTGATGGTTATGTTTTTTAATTTCATTAAAATTTTACTGCTTAGTTCACTTATAAATACACATAATTTATAAGCTTGTGACTTTGCCAGCGCAACTGTGAAGCTCTAATGCTGCTTCAGAAGAACGGTTTGCGTAAGAAGAATCCTTCAATTTCTGTTGTTGCTACTCTGTTTGGAGATGGGGAAGATGTTGCATGGCTAGAGAAGAATCATTTCGCTGACTGGGCAGAAGAAAAGTCTGATGGAATTTTAGGAAGTGAAAGCTTTGACGATTCTCAACGGAGAGCAATTGCACTGGGTTTGAATAAAAAGAGGCCTGTATTGGTTGTCCAAGGCCCTCCTGGTACAGGCAAGACTGGTTTGCTCAAGCATCTTATAGCATGCGCTGTTCAGCAAGGTGAACGGGTTCTTGTTACAGCTCCTACTAATGCAGCTGTAGATAACATGGTTGAAAAGCTTTCAAATGTCAGATTAAATGTTGTGCGGGTTGGAAATCCAGCTCGTATATCAAAAACAGTGGGATCAAAGTCTTTGGAAGAAATTGTAAATGCTAAGCTTGCCAGTTTTCGAGAAGAGTATGAGAGGAAGAAGTCAGATCTAAGAAAAGATCTAAGACACTGTTTAAGGGATGATTCACTAGCTGCAGGCATACGCCAACTTCTTAAGCAGCTGGGAAGGTCACTGAAGAAAAAGGAAAAGCAGATAGTAAATGAAGTGCTATCTAGTGCTCAGGTTGTGCTTGCCACTAATACTGGAGCAGCTGACCCTTTGATTCGAAGGCTAGATACTTTTGACTTGGTAGTCATAGATGAAGCTGGACAGGCAATTGAACCCTCTTGCTGGATTCCTATATTGCAAGGAAAGCGGTGTATTCTTGCTGGTGATCAATGCCAACTTGCTCCTGTCATATTATCTAGAAAGGCCTTGGAAGGTGGTCTAAGAATATCTCTATTGGAAAGAGCTGCAACTTTGCATGAAGGGATTCTCACCACTAGGTTAACTACACAATACCGTATGAATGATGCTATTTCTAGCTGGGCTTCAAAGGAGATGTACGGAGGATTGTTGAAGTCCTCTGAGACTGTCTTTTCTCATCTTCTTGTAGACTCTCCTTTTGTTAAGGTATTATGCCCATCAATGATATCTCCATTTTCATTGAAGTGAAGGTTTCTATTTACATCTTGTCCTAATTAAAGTGTCGCAAACCTTTTTCCTGTGCTATTTTATTTTGCTGCTCTTTAATTTCTAGAGATAATACTCAAAATCTTTCAAGTGGTTTATGAACATTCCACAAAAGCAATCTCTCTAGAAGGTGTTATGTTTGCCACTGTTGGAAAAGGAACGAAAGAATCTCTGTTGAATACCAATAAGCTCCAAGTTTGATTCAGTTTAGTATAGCCTAAAAAAGGGAATTACAGGATGCCAAAGCTCCAGAGAAATTAGAGACGGTGGACTCTCCTAAATGCCTTACATTACACTCTTTAACTACCAGATACCTAGGTCCAGTGCAAGGGTCATAGTCAAGGTCTTAAATTTAAAACCTAGGTTTTATACGAATCTCTCATTGGAGCATGCTGAAGTGGCATAAAAGGGTCTTAAATAAGACTTGTCATACGAATAAAACATTGTTTTTCACTTTGCAAAGGTTGTACTTGTGTTAAAGTGTAAATAAAAAATTATAGAAGTGTACTAGACCCTTGCATTGGAGCAAAACTTGTAAGGCCTTAAAAATGATGTGACATTGTGGAACCACATAAATTAAAATAAGACCTTGTGATGTGACCCTTGTATTGAAGATGAGCTCGATAGACAAAATATAATGCTAGAAATGTACCAAAGACTACTTTTCATGATAGAGATTCGTCAAGAATTACTAGCAAATGAAAGATTAGCTGCTTGTTTGTTGCAATTTTATGGACTGTTTTACTTTTTCCATATTTTGCATATTACATGAATGGAAAGTTTGACTTTGCTGTTGTTGCAGCCTACCTGGATAACACAATGCCCACTACTATTGTTAGATACTAGAATGCCATATGGAAGTCTGTCAGTTGGTTGCGAAGAGCATCTAGACCCAGCTGGAACAGGCTCACTTTACAATGAAGGAGAAGCTGAGATAGTTTTGCAGCATGTCTTTTCCTTAATTTATGCTGGTAATGACATTGACTCTTGATAGGTTTTAATTTTGGCAATAGCTTATAGCATAAAACATTTTGGCTTGTGAATGTTTTACGATTAACAAGAAATTGCAAGAACAAAACAAAATAACTAAGATTGAAAGATGACAGGCGGACAATAAATGGTACTTTGGTCACCACCCCTTGGCCCAAGTACTATAGTGAATCGACCCTTAACATTAAACCAATGGTCTGTTCCAAATGGTGCTTTTGTCCATACCTTAGCGCATGAGTCTGTTCAGGCCAAAATCTACTGTTACAGTCAGATAATTAACCGTCTTGACAAGTAGTGGATGTCAAAATTTAGGTTTTCACACAATAATAAAAAATGTATGGAAAGAGTAGAAAAATAGCGTCAGCTTCTCTCTACTACTTCCAACCCTCATTAATATTTAAAGCATATTATATTTAATTCAAGAAAAAAAAAGAGGATATTACAGCATATTATTTTATGTCATCTTACTTCGCAATGCACTCAGGCTTTCAAGTTTTGAAACCTTTCTGTTTGCTGATGTTATATTGTCTTTTTAATTTGAATCTAAAATGTCGCGTTCACCTAACCAGTATGCTATTGTAGTGCAATCGGCCCCTTAATATATACTATTTGAGCATATCATTTTCAATCCAAGGAAAAAGAAAAAGATATTACTGTATATCACTTTTTGTTATCATTTTACTTAAAATATGTGAAAAAAAGGCTTAAGATCTTTGTTATTTAAAGAAGAAAATTACATCAGGAATATTTAGGTAATTAATGCTAATAAGTAAATAGTTCATAGGTACAACATATAGCAGTTTTTCGATACAACTACTAATGACCTATATTTAATACCTATTCTAACACTCACCCAAGCTAGAGCAAACAAATTGTATGTACCAATCTTGGAACAAATAAATTCAATTCTATATTTCCTTAAGGATTTTATTAACACATCTACAAGTTGATTATTGAAACCGACAAACGTAGTACAAATTTCCTTGGACAACAACTTTTCCCGAAATAAGATAAAGTCAAGTTCTGTGTTTAATCCTCTCATGGTACATAGGATTAGAAACAATGTGGACAACAGTTTGGTTATCACAATACATCTTCATTTGTTGGATCTCACAGAATTTTAATTCTTGAAGAAATTGTTTTACCCATGCAGGTTTTCAAGTGAGAGACGTCATTGCCCTATATTCAACTTCAGCATTAGATCGGACTACCACATTTTGTTTAATGCTTTTCCAAGAAATAATGTTTCCTCCAATGGGAACATAATACCCTGTAGTTGAGTGTCTATCCTTAGGACATTCATCCCAATTAGCATCACAATACCCAGAAATTTGGGTATTCCCTTTATTTTCGTACAACAGAGCTTGCCCTGGAGCCTTTTTGAAGTATCTTAAGATGTGGATGATAGTATTCCAAGGATTTTTCATAAACTGGCTAACAACACCCTCTGCCAAAGATAAATTAGGTCTAGTAATAGTAAGATAAATAAGTTTTCCAACAAGTCTTCCTGGATCAAAGAGAGGTTCACCTTGATCTGCCATTAATTTTTTATTTAGATCCCTAGGGCTATCTACTAGTCTATAGTTTCTTCCAAGATATCTAAAACATATTTCGTTTGAGAAATTACAATGCCTTCCTTTGATTGAGCCACTTCAATGCGTAGAAAGCATTTGAGACTTCCAAGATATTTGGTCTGAAAGTGATGACATAGGTGTTCCTTTAGTTGTGAGATTCTAGTAGCATCATTTCCTGTTATAATTATGTCATCAACATACATAATTAAGTAAACACATTTTCCAGGTGAGGCATGACAATGAAAAACTGAATGATCTACCTCACTGCGATTCATTCTAAAAGGATGAACAATGTGATTGGATTTTCTAAACCAAGCATGAGGAGATTGCTTGAGACCATATAGAGACCGATGTAACTTACAAACCAAGCCATACTCCCCCTAAGCAACAAAACGAGAAAGTTGCTCCATAAATTTTTCTCTTATAGATCACCATGACAGAAAGCATTTTTTATATCTAATTGATGGAGAGGCCAGTGACGTATAGCCGCAATGGCAAAGAAGAGACTCAAAGTAGTTATTTTGGCTATGGGAGAAAACATATCACCATAATCGAGGCCATAAATCTGAGTATATCCTCCTGCCACAAATCTAGCTTTGAGGTGATCAACTTCACCATTTGACCCAACTTTAATGGCGTAAACCCGACGACAACCAATAGCCTTATTTCCAAGTGAAAGAGGAATTAAGTCTCATGTACCATTATGTTCAAGAATATCTCTTAGTTGATCTTCATTATTTATAGAAGAAACTTACATCAAGAATATCTAGGTAATTAATGCTAATACGTAAACAGTTCGTAGGTACAACATATAGTAGTTTTCCAATATAACTACACCTATATTTAATACCTATTCTAACAATATCTTAGCAAAATAAGTTTTCTTTTACATTTTCGAAATCTTTTCATTCAACTTAATTGTCATTTGTGTTTGCTGATGTAATTTCCTTGTTAATTTGAACCGGAAATGCAGGTGTTAGCCCAGCTGCTATTGCAGTGCAATCTCCCTATGTTGCTCAAGTACAACTTTTGAGGGACATGCTTGATGAATTTCCAGAAGCTGCAGGTACAGAGGTTGCAACCATTGACAGTTTTCAAGGTCGGGAAGCTGATGCAGTAATTTTATCCATGGTATGATCCAAATTCAATTTTTAGATCAATTATGTGAACAATTTTCTGGTTAACAAATAAAAAAAAAAAAAGTTATTACTTAGTGAAAAAGTAAAAGAAAAATTGCACTTACCTCTCTTAAGGTCTTCTTAAATGACAATTATATCCTTTCTATTTTCAAAAAACAATCATCCCCTGTACAATACTACATTTGTTTCTTTTTAAGATCATTTAAGTTTTTTCTGTACATACAAAGAAATGCAACAGATTTTTTCATAAAATAGGTATAATATTCCTAATTTACCCTTTTCATTTATACTGTACAATAAATGCATTTTAGTTGTTTTTCATTTCTCCTCTTATGATAAGTATGTAAATTAATTAGACGTTAGATGGGAAGTAAGGATATAGTTTAGAATATTAATTAATCTTGAACTCAAAAATGCACACGATACGACACTTGGAAAATAATGGAGTAATAAAGGAGTATTTGTGCCACTTTATTAAAAGCACATTACAGAGTACATGTCTATCTAAAGGAAAAAACTTACATACAGTGCTGTAGTAATTGTTGGCGCTATTCTTCAATCATATTCAGAGTTTTACTTTAGTAATATGCAATGCATTCGATAAAAAGCATATTATCAAGATGAAACTTAAAATATAATTGGAGAGCACCTATAGTACCTATTGCAGTGGATGTGAGTTTTGTTCTATATAAATTAGAGTGGTTGTGAGTATCATTTAAGAAGACTTTAAGATGATGTGAGTGCAATTTTCTCAAAACTAAATGTTTGGAAAGCGTCAGTGAACATAAGAAAGTTAAAATATGATAACAATACAACATTTAGAGTAAGAGGAAGCCAGTTAAATGAAGTCCCTTACATCCTATTGCCATATCATATAATCTCTTTCCAATAACTGAAGTTTAGTCATCTGAGTTTATTTTAGTCACCACATTGAACGAATGGTTTTTATTTCTCTTGTGCTTCCTTCCTTATGCAAGAGGTTTTTGGGTTTGAAACATGGACATAGACCCAATAGAATTTTTTTTTATTTATACTTTTATTATAAGGAATACTGATAACAAGGATCAAACATTTAATCACTTGGTCAATAGACACCTCTATTCTGTGTCATTAACTCACTTCTTAAACATTGATACTGTCTCTACATTGTTTCCATAATGTCCTCTTCTATTCACAATCTCATTTTACTTGTTCATAATTAACTTCTGCGTATGGGATGTTATGTAAAGTTATTCTTTAATGTTTGGTGAGATACACGATTAATTACTACAACCAGTTTGATTATTGAACCTTCAAATCCTGAGATACGTATCCATGTAAGAGATTTTGAATTTGAAAAACAATTTGACTATGGTCTTGCACATGAACTGACATAGTAGTACTTGTGTTCCCCCTTTAATAATAATAATAATAAAATAGGTTCGATCAAACACATTGGGAGCTGTTGGATTCCTCGGGGATAGCAGAAGAATCAATGTTGCCGTCACAAGAGCGCGCAAACATTTAGCTTTGGTCTGCGACAGCTCGACTATATGCCACAATACCTTCTTAGCAAGACTTCTTCGTCATATTAGACACTTTGGTAGGGTGAAGCATGCAGAGCCAGGTAGTTTTGGAGGATACGGACTTGGGATGAATCCAATATTACCTTCCATTAATTAGTGTGCAACAGTAGTTAGGGATGAATAGTTTTTTTTTTTTTTTTCTTTCGTGTCATATCAGAACTTGTATAGTTGTATAGCAATTCATAAATTCAACATTGTGTACCATTGTACCTCACATGCACGAAAATTGGGAACAAGAGCTCCTTGAAATTGATATCACATTACAGACCTGGTTTTTCATATCAGGTGTAATTTAAGAAACTGATCGTGTTTATATTTTATGATCTTGTACTTCTCAACGCGTTTACAGGATTAGATCGAGTCTAACGAACACAAATAAACATGCTTATGATGAAACCAATTATATAAAGTTAACTAATTAAATTAATGTAAATTAATATGATTATTTGGTTTAAACATACAATCTAGGATGATGTCCACTTTTTAAATTCTAAATTTGGCCATTATATATAAAAACTAACTAATTTAGTTATATATATGTAAAATCTTGTCGATTTGGTCTGTCCCTTTAGTCTTTTTTAAATACATTTTTAATTTGGTATCTATATGTATAGTGCATTTTTAATTTGATCCCTGTCACCAAATTAAAATAGATTGCATTTATACGAATTAAATCTTCGAGCGTAAACCTCATACAGAAAAAAAAATTAAGGATGTAATCAGAACTAAATCAAATATAATTTACGTATATAAATTGATTTAAAAAGTTTTTACCTATAGGAGAAAATTGTTACACAAACGTGGTTACGTATAATGAAGTTTATTATCTAACTTTATCATCAAATATAACTTACATATATAAATTGATTTAAAAAGTTTTTACCTATAGGAGAATATTATAGAAAATTGTTACACAAACGTAGTTAGGTATAATGAAGTTTATTATCTAACTTTATCATATTTTACGAGATTGTTGAAACATATAAAGTCATGATTATAAAAAAAAATTATATATTAATTAGAATATATTTAATTAAGGTTATGGTCATTTATAAATTTGGATACTTATAAATCTGATTTAATTTTTGATATATTTATATCAATTATAACGGGAATGGTAATATCCTGGTTTCAAATGCTGTAATGCTCAACCCCATTCCGATCGTGGATACAGTTGAACAAAGCCCTTCGAGATAGAATTTGGATCATCACTCTTTGAGTCTCCAAGGAAATTGTTGTTTAAGTTATAGCAAAACGGATCAATTACGGAATATTACACTGAATTCGTTGCATTGGCAAATCACGCCAATATTGAACCATCAGATGCGCGTTACGCGACTGCTTCAGTGGATTACGTTCTTACATCAAGCAAGAGGTTAAAGCTCAGTGACCTCCCTCTCTGATGCGTGTTGTCAGCCTGACTACACTGTATGAAGACAAATTCTCCCCACAAATGAAAACCACACATGACCCACAAAGCTATCGAAACCCTTTCCAAACATAAACCACCACCCCACCACTACATCCACCATCGAAAAAAAATTTACCACCATTACTACCCACACCAAATCAACAACCCAATCTCAACCTCAACCGAAATCAAAGTAAATGATTGGCAATGACAAAACAACAGAGCCGACATGAGAAGGGTCTCTGTTTCTGGTGTGACAAAAAATTCTCTCTTAATCATAAATGTCCGAATAGGCATTTCATGCTTTATCAATTAGAAGGGAATGATGAGACTAAGAAAAGATCAAACGAGTTCACTGGGTGCACAACAGAAGATGAAGGTGTTTTACAGTAGCTAGAACAACAGGTGATTGCTCATCACTTGTCATACAATGCCATGCATGGCACATCGGGCCTAACAACAATTAAAGTGAAAGCTTAGATTGATGGCTTAGAAATACAAGCTTTGATTGATGGAGGTAGTTCCGATAGTTTTATCCAACCTCGCATTGCTAAGTTTTTGAACGTGCCAGTGGAACCAACTCCAAGATTCAAGGTCATGGTGGGAAACTTTGACATTATGCCCGTAGAAGGATGCATTCCCCCATTAGAAGTATCATTGCAAGGATATAAAGTTCAAATTCCCGAGGTATATGTATTACATGTGATAGAAGGAGATTTGGTTATTGGCAACACATGGCTCAAACAACTCAAGACTCACACATAGTGGACTACAATTTCTCTTTTATCAAGTGGACTACAATTTCTCTTTTATCAAATTTTTACATGATGGCAAATTTATTACTATATTTGGTGATAATTCTACAATTCCCAAACAGGCTCAATTTTATCATATTAAATGGTTAGTAAACACTAATGTTATAGCCAAGGCATGCACTTTACAAGTAGAAAAACCAGAGGAATCAACTAAGGCAACATTGCCATTGTCAACAGACATGGAACCAAACTTAGCTTTGCTACTCCACAAATATGCCAAGGCTTTTGACCAACCTTTAAGACTGTCACAACATCGTGAACATGACCATAACATTCCTTTAATTCCAGGAGCAACTCCAGTGAATGTTAGACCCTATAGATGTCCTCATAGTCAGAAAGAACAGATAAAACTAATGGTGCAGCAAATGCTTGATGAAGGCATAATCTAGCATAGTAAGAACCCCTTCTCTTCTCCTATCTTATTAGTGAAAAAAAAATATGGCACATGGAGATTCTGTACAGACTATCGAACTTTGAATAATATAACAGTTAAGGACAGTTTTTCGATTCCCACTGTTGATGAATTGTTGGATGAATTATTTGGAGCTAATGTTTTCTCTAAACTGGATCTAAGATTCGGGTATCACCAAATTTTGGTAAAACCTAAAGACAGACACAAAATGGCATTTTGGACTCATCAAGGGCATTATGAGTGGTTAGTAATGCCATTTAGACTAACAAATACTCCAACCACCTTTCAAGGTTTGATGAATGATGTGTTTAGACCATATTTACGAAAATTTGTCTTAGTGTTCTTTGACGATATCTTAGTCTATAGTCCCTCATGGAAGGAGCATTTGCAGCATTTAGACATAGTGCTACAGCTACTGCAAAAGGAATCATTATATGTAAAGTTATCCAAATGCTCCTTTGGCACATCCGAGATTGATTATGTGGGCCACACTATATCGGTGCAAGGAGTACACATGGATAAAGAAAAGGTGCAAGCAGTTATGGAGTGGCAACAACCACAAACTATTAAACAACTCCGGAGTTTCTTAGGCCTCACTGGATACCACCGGAGATTTATAAAAGGTTATGCAATAATAGCAGCACCCCTCACAAACTTTACTAAAAAAAGAGGCATTTCATTGGATTGATAAAGCTGAACAAGCCTTCCAACAATTAAAGAAGGCAATTACTTGTCAACCTGTTTTAGTATTACCTAATTTTGAGCTACCATTTGAGATCGAAACTGATGCCTCGTGTATAGGCATTGGTGATGTCCTCAAACAAGGGAAGCACCCAATTGCATATTTCTCCAAGAAATTGTCACCCGCCAAAAGCAGTCAGCTTGCATGCATGAATTTTATGCGATCACTGAGGCTATTGCTAAATTCCGCCATTACTTGTAGGGGAAGAAATTCATTATCAAAACGGATCAACAAAGTCTCGAGTCATTGCTTGATCAGAATTTGCATACTCCAGAACAACACAAATGGCTACATAAAATGTTGGGTTATGATTGCAAGATCCGTTGAGAATGTTGCTGTCGATGCTATTTCACGATGCTACTTTGTTGCTTGGTCTACACCTAATCTTGAATGGTTACACACATTGAAAGCCGATTTGGAGAAAGATGACAACTTCCGTAGGTTATTACAACAATGCACTCAGGATCAAATTAACTATTGTTGCAAGAATGACATTCTTCTCTGGAATAATAGAGTAGTGATACCTCCAACCAACAATCTCATCCAACTCATTCTTAAAGATTTTCATGACAGCCCAAGTGGGGGACATTATGGAATCACTAAAATAGTTGAAAAGGTTTGTTCAGCTTTTTATTGGCCAAATATGCAAAAAGCTAAAACAGAAAACAAGCGAAAACCAGAACCTAAACTACCTGCTGGGTTATTACAGTCACTACCAGTTCCTTCACAGGTGTGGGAACAAATTTGCATGGATTTTATCACAACTTTATCTCTAATCAAAGGCTACTCCGTGATCATGGTAGTAATTGACAGACTAACCAAATTTGCTCATTTCTTATCATTAAAACCTGATTTTAATGCTAGTGTCTCTAGCTGAAGTGTTTGTGAATAATATTTTTAAATTACATGCTTTCCCTAAGTTTATTGTGTCAGATAGGGACAAAGTTTTCATTAATCGATTTTGGCAATAATTATTCAAATTGCAGGGAACAACTCTAGCTATGAGTTCAACTTACCATCCAGAAACGGATGGCCAAAGTGAGGTATTGAACAAAGCACTAGAAATGTACTTAAGATGTTTGTGGTATGATAATCCAAAAAGTTGGCTGCCCATGCTACCGTGGGCTCAATATTGGTAAAATACTTCAATACACAGCAACATCAAAATAACCCCATACAAAGCTTTATACAATCAAGACCCTCCTTCATTGGTCAAATATGAGTTCTTCCCACTGGACGAAGTGTCCTTCCTTGCAAGAAATGATGACAACAAAAGACCAATTGCTCGAGCAATTAAAGCGTAACATGACTCGCTCACAGCAGCTCATGAAAAGTTATGTAGATCCAACCGAAGATACTTGGAATTCAAAGAGAATGAACTTGTATTGGTGAAGCTTCAACCGTACAGACAACATACCTTAACCTTCAGAAAAAATCATAAACTGGGAATGAAGTACTTTGGCCCATTTCATATCATCCAGAAATTAAGCCCAGTGGCTTACAAGTTAGAGTTGACAAAGACAACTCAAAACCACAATGTGTTCCATATTTCAGTGCTTAAGAAATTTCAAGGAGAGTAGCAAACTCCTTATTTTCCTTTACCACTGCAAACTACAGAGTTAGGCCCCGTTATAGCACCACATGCTATATTGGGTAGCATGGTTATATTACAGAATGGCAAAGAAGTACAACAAGTCCCTATATAGTGGGATCCAGGTCTAACAACAGATACATCATGAGAATCAACTACCGAATTCCAAATAGCTTATCCTCATTTCAACCTTGAGGACAAGGTTGAGCTTGATGGAGAGAGTAATGTAAAGAGGAAAAAAGCAAACATCTAGAGAAGGAGAGAAGTTAGTTATTAATAATAGACACGTGGGTCATAATCCTATGGTACTAAGAGCCAAGGAGAAGCACAAGGGCAATGAACAGGTGGAGGGAGGACTTTGTTTCATAATGAATTATGGTGCGTCTCTCTTTCTTCTTATGAGTCCTAACTGAAATTATGGTGCGTCTTTCTTTCTTCTTCTGAGTCCTAACCGAAATTATGGTAACTAAATGCTGCATGCTTTTCTCTCTCTTATCAAATTCTCTATTTGTTTTAAATTTTCCTTACACTGTTCAGGAGCCACTACACTATTTGAGTACCCACTATAAGACTAGTTATTGCTACTACAGAAATACATTCATTTTTGTTCATTACTAAAAAAGAATATCTTCAACATACTATTTAAGCTTTTCTAAAGAGTGATCTGTTGATTTAGACTTTTAGATTGATTTCTTCGTATTCTATTACACTCTTCCATACTCATCTTAACTAATCTCCAAGGCGAATCGGCTCTGATAGCATTATTGGATCTTTCAAGAAAGAATTCACTGAGAAAATCTTATAACAAAGAGATTTGAGTCAAACCCATTATGGTATTAAAGCCACCTCCTAACACAAAACTCTCAAACAATGTATTTGTGAATCTTTTTTTTTATATGTTATTCAACTTTTTCACTTCTACTTATTTACTTATTATAAAAGTTACACTCACATTTAGATCACTAATAGACCTCGTTTAAACATGTAGAACAATAACAAAAGTCCTAATAAGGCCACTGTGTCAGATTAAAGATTGGCTTAATCAGTAATAATAAGACCGAAGAAAACCATGGGCAAATATTTAAGGATATAGATGTCAATAATTTTGTCCGTAAATGATTTACAAGACATTATTGCATTATTTAATCCGTGTAGACAACCTCACCTAGTAAGACAAGACTTGGTTGTTTGACCAAGTAATTGACTGCCACCTTATTGAATGTAGAAACTCCAAGGATGTTCATTGAAAAACTGATGTTCAGTAACATGTGAAATACTGTAATGGTAGTTTAAAATTAGAAATTCATTACTAGAAAACAGCAATGCAAAAATCTGTAAATAGCATAGGCACTCCTTGTTCACTCCCATAAATAAGCAGTCAATGTATGCTCTCATGATCCTTTATCACTTCGTGCGGCCGCTTCAGCAGGAGTGCTAGTAATCATCTGATCAACAGCATGGACTACACTCTGAAGCTCCTCCCAGATGGCTTTATAGACCATCCTTTGCCTATCAACGGCTGATCGTCCCTCAAAGATAGTAGATACCACATCAATACTGCAACACACACCACATATTACAGCTATGTCCCACACAAGCTGTGATCTAAGTCTCAAATGCAGCTAATAGTACAAAAATTCGCACCTTGCTTCAAGGAAAACATATCTACCATAGGGAATAAAAAATTAACTAGACAAGTTTCAATTTGAGCCCCTTTTCTCTCTTTGTGGCATCAATTACACCCTCAAACTTTGAAGAAGAGATATTTAGCTGATTTGTGAGGAATGTACATGCAGAGGTTCGGGCAGGGAACAAACACATTAAAGAGACTATTATTTCAAAAGATATTAATATTAACTTTTGTTATCATTACATGAATAAAGATCATATCTTTATAATTGCAAGATCATATCATTATAATTCGAAATAGCAAAGGTCTTGTATTTTTAGTGTTGTTTTTCTAGTATCATATTTTTATTATTAGAAAATATCAAATTTTAACCATTTATTATATTAATTCCATTTTCTTAATATAAATGAATCACTCGAACTTTCATATAAACAAGCGGTTTCAATTCAATTTCTCTTTTTCTTATAGTTTAAGATGGTATTTAGTCTCTTGAAAGTTGCATATGCCTTAAAGGAGAATTTTTTTGGTGAATCCTTATGTTCCTTTCTAGGTTCGCTTAATGCTCCTTATGGTGGTTTTTGACGTCTCCGGCTACTTTTCCAATGACCATATGGTTGGGATCGTGTCATGCCAATCTACACAACCGTACAAGTTGCCTCCTCCGTGCAACCACTCCCCTGCAGTTGCAGCTCCATCGAAGTTGATTTTGTGTTTTGAACTTCTTTTCTCATTCGATTATTTTAATATTTTGTCAGACTAGGAAAAAGACCGTCTTCTAACACCAATCCCACATTCAAAACAAATAATCACATCTTTTGTAACCATATTGTTGTTAGTTAGTAATGAGAAGATGAATGGGTATAATTATTTCACTTGGATCGAAATCAGGCCTTCTTAGGTTGGGTCATAAATCCCATTTCACTAGTGACTGTACCAACAACAAATGATCGCTAACAATGGATAATTACTATTATTATTATTATATATATATATTTATATATATATATATATATATATGTATGTATTCATTTTACCTTTTATTAACTTAGTTACCTTTCAATCAAGAAAGATTTTATTGTTTGTATTGCAGAAAAAAAAATGAACCTACCATTTGATTAAGTAATAATGTCTATATAATATAAGTAATGCTATGTTTCCTTTATTAACGATTATTCTAGATGTACTTGAATTTGGTTAGTAAAACATCAATTAGAGTTGTTTTCTATCTTGCAAACATTTTCTAATGAAATCAAAAACATAATTAGATATATTCATATGAGCTTTTCATAGTGACAATGTGTGTGAATACTTGTCTCACCAATTCCAATCGTTCATGGCATCCAATGACATATTTCATCAAACTTGATGTCTTCATACTCCTTGGCAGAATAGAATCGTTGATCACAAAAACATGCACATCCTCATTCCCCTCTATACAATCTTCCCCATGAATATTTGGTTCCACATGATAAAAAGGGTATTGTGAAACAATATCTTGCTTAACAGTTCAAGATAAAAGACCTTGGTACATTGCAATACTTCCTTATTGAAGTTGCTCAATCCAAGTATGTTTTGGTCATATAATAGAGGAAATATGGATATTTTAGAACACCCGGGATGTTAAATGCTAAGCCAATAGACAAACCAATGGATCTAAGTATCAAACTTGTACCTAACTAAGGAGAGTTGCATTTAGACCTCGGGAGATCCAGACGTTCGTAAGCTATGTCTTTGTAACTCATCCTAACATTGCTTCTAGAGTAAGTATAGTAAATCAACTTTTAAAACTCTCCTTGTCAAGAACATTGGGATACAAATGTGCGAATCCTAAGATATATTAAGAATGCTCTTGGCAAAATCCTTATTTGCAAAGACAAAAGAAATACTCAATACTCAAATTGCTAGGTACTTGATGCTGACTGGTATAAAGTTGCTTGTATAGTTATACTTAAATTTGAACCTTACGCAACCTGAAAAGTACGTGATGCAATCCAACAAGAAATATTTGTATAGTTTACTCGTGAAAATAGAAATGGAGGCATCGGCCAAAAGGCCAGGTAGTACAGCTCAATAGTCAAGACCATTCTGGGGTGTGAGTGAGAGGTGAAGTGTATACTTCTTCAAGGATTTCTGTTTGCAACAATATATGTTACGTTATCGAATTTCTATGCTGTTCATCTCATGATGTATTTTAAGAGAGTTTACATTTCTGATAGGGATTAGGGAGGTTTACTAGCTTATTGCCTTTTGAGGATTTTATGCACCTTGTTGCCATTAAGTTTCTATGTTTCAGAGGATATCTAATCCCTGCCAAAAAACCTTTAAGCAAAAGAATAATTTAAACTCTAAGAACGCTTAAAAGGAAATCTGACCTAACATGGCGACCATCGCCATAAGCATCCTTCACGGTGACAGATTCTGCATTGAGTTGTTCCTTTATCTGTTGGGGAAAATTGACATTTAAAAGGTATGTGAGAAAATATTGTTGTGTATGGAGTGAACAGCTTGTTATGCGTGGGAAAGAATACCTTGTTGTGCATGGACTGAATGAGAGGCAAGTCGACGGAGCCAGCATCGTTGACATGGGTGGCGCGTGAAGTGAAGTTGCGAAGAGAATTGATGGGGAATAGGTTAAGCGGTGAAAGAAGTGGAGTATTGCGAAGGAGGGTTTTTGAAGCAGATGCGGAGGTGAGAGGAGTGGGAGAGAGAATGGATTTGTAGGGTTTGACGAGAAGAGGAAGAGCTTGTCGCAGAAAGGTAGTGTTGGCTGAGAGCGAGAACACCTGAGACCGCATCCTTACGGAATCTCTAATCTTCTCTGCTCTGCCTCCTTCCTCCTTGGATATGGATGGGATAAAGATACCACGCCTGCCGTTGCCTTCCTCTCCACTAACCAACCATTATATTTCTTTCACTTCTATTTTCAATTATTTTAGTTTTATACAAAATTAATTTAGTTTCTTATTTTAAAAGCAAATGAAAAATAACTTTTTTTTAATTCAAAATTATTTACGTTAATAATAATTCCAGTATGTCTAATTGTGTATACATATTTATTTCTTTTGAGCATACAAGTCTTTTAAAAATTTTATGTCATAGACATAAAACTATAAGCGGATAATATTGATTTTAATAATATTATGTAGTGAATTTGAAGTTGGAAGAATAATTTTATATATTAATAATTACAAATTATTATAAGAAAGTTTTTACTAAACTTTTACTAGGTTAAAATATCTATTCTTAAAGTTTCAGTATATTTTCACTTTCTTTCTTATTTTTTTTCTTCTTTTAAGTTTAAAAGAAAAATCAACGATGTATTATTAAATAGATTGGATGTCTACGACATATGATGGAAAATATTTAAGTTTGACAAGACATAAAAAAAAAAGGAAGAAATAGTTGTCTTTTAGTTTTAATTTTTTAATTAAGTTTAACTTTTTAGTGAAATGAGTGTGTTATGTTTTTTAGTAATGATTTTTGGGTTTTATAGATGAAATATTGAGTAGAAATCTATTTTTAGAATATGTTTCAACCTTCAAATTAATATGAGTATAAAAAAGTTTATGAATATTGTTTAATGTGATATTGGTGGGTATTTAATGTGATATTTTTTTATTATCATTTAGTACGGAATAATACCAAAAGTTATGTGGAAAGAAAAGTAGAAAGACAAAATAATTACCAAACATTCACTTCTTTTTTATAATTTAGTAGTAGGCTTAAATTTTATAATATTAAAGGATTTTAAAATGTTTTGGTTGAAGTACAATATTTTATTAATTATTTGATTTTAGTTATATTATTTTTTTAGGATATGTTTTGATTGAGGAGTAGATTTATAGAAGTGGATTTGAGATAATTTGAAATTAAAGTGTGTGAAAAGTTTGATTGTTTTAATTAAGAAAAAAAATGATAAGATTTAAATGGAATGTTTATGAATAATGTGATAGATATGATAATATTTTAATATACTAAATTATAAAATTATTTTTCCTCTCACTTCTCCGGCAAATCTCATCTAAAATGGAAATTTTTTTTCATTATTTATTATTATTTTTTAATTCATAAATTAACTACTTTCTTTGTCATCAGTAATCAGTTTTTCTTTTTCTGTTGATGCAACAGGACCCTTAAAATTTTAATGATAAATGGTATAAGTATATGTAAATTTATGATATTCTAAAATTTTAATAAATCATGTATTTATAAAATATAATAATTGTACTGATTAAATATAGTAATTATATTGATAAATTGATTAATTTATATGTGAAAAATAAGATTGAGTTCCACTAAACTCTTTTCGTAACAAGTTTCTTCTCAATTTTTTTTCTTGTAAAAGTTTTGTATTAGAAAATTTGTATTTTTTTATGGTTATACAGGATGACCTTTCATATTTTAATTTTTTATTATTTTCTTAATAATATTTTTTCAATGACATATATTTGGATTAATACGATTTTTATTGAGAAATCAATTTAATCTATATAATTTCTAATTTTTTTAAATGACTCCATTTGTAAATACTTATAATGAAAAGAGTGATACTAAGATATAGATTCTCCTATATTATTAGTTTTATCTTTATTTTCTTTCCTTTGCATACTTTTGTTTCTTCTTGCGCCTCCTTAGTTCCTTCTTCTTTTATGTTTGTTCTGGTTGTTTGTCCAACTCGTCTAAACAACGCAATTAGAAGTCATGTGCCCACATAACATCCACATTCAGTGCAAATGACATACAGACCCTTGTACCTCATATCAATGTTATTGAAGCCAAGCTTTTCCCACAATTGGTTTAGTTTCGTTGTAAGAATATTTAAAATATTATTATAATTAAAAGTAATCGCATATACCTTATTGCAATCTAACCTATTTCCAAACCAAACATTAGATTTCATTTCTCTGTTATTGAAAAGACAGTGCAAACATACCTACCACCTACCAGGCAAGTATTTGGCCCACAACCAAATCCTTACCTACTACAGCCACCAACCACGGCAGTAACTATCCATATTGAAAAAAGAAAAATAATGAAATTAATAGCAGTTGAGCTCAAACATAAACTTTAATAATTACAAAGAAAATGCAGGTTTGCTTTGGTAATCTATAAATTTCTCTTTAAATGTGTTTCGAAATTTTATAGTTAAAATCTATAGGTTAAATTAATATATAAATCCCTATAGTTTTGCCAAGTTTTATTTTCTTATTACCATCCTGTCTGTAGTTTTATGAGCTGCAATTGCCGGTATATATCTAAAATTAAAACTATCGACTCAACAAGTTTTTTTTGGTATTTTAAGAATTTGTAACTGCAGTATCTTTTCTAAGAATCATGATATTTTAAACAACCATATTGAAAACTCTTAATACTTAAAAGGTATAAAGAGAAAAAAAAAACATTACACTTTGTAGAAAATTTAAAAATGAATTACAAAGAAAATATTTAATAAAAATATCTTTATGAAGAGTCACTAAAATAAATTTTAAAAAATAAAAATCATGTTTCCAAATTTAAGGAAATAAAAACTCAATTTAAATTTCTGAAAGTGACGTATACAGTTTAGTGAGATATATATATATATATAACATTTTTTCGGTAAACACACATCTCTCAAATCTTAAAACTTGTCTGTCAAATGTGTTCTACTTTAGTCATCTTTTCAATGAGTTTTTAACATTTTTATTAGTTGTGAATTGTGTATTTTTGAAATATGAAAGAAAGAAATAAGCAACGTAAACCTAACCGACGGAACAAATTGTTTAATAAAATTTATTGTTTTTTTAAACAAAATAATTTAAACATACAGTACACTATGATCTCTTAAAAAACAATTTATCACTTAAAGATAATAATCATAAAGACAAAAAAATATAAAAAATTTATAATAGAATTTTTTATTAAAAAGAAAAATAAGAAGTAAAGTATATATTTAAAAAATATATAGATGCTGGTAAACTATATATGAAAATAAATTTTAAACTTATAAAATGAAGTTTTCTATAATTTGATTTTATATAGTTAATATAGATCTAACTCTCTTTTTTTAAATAAAACTAGAATGCACGTATTTTTTTTTTTTATTGAAAACGCTTTTAATATTATAAATCTTGAACATAATTAACTTTTTTTAGTGTTATTGAAATGTTACTTCATTAAAAATGATCATTTTCAGCTATTTTGTTTTATTATTAAACTATTTATTAAATTTAATTGCAATATTTGTTAAGTAAGATAAAAAGTTAGAATTATGTTTTCATAAGTTAAAATTTTATAATATATATCTTTTTATTATATAAAATATTGGATATGGTAGATAATAGGTATAGTTACTTTCTTTTATAATATGTGACGAAAAATTTATATTACTGTTTATTTTAGTGTAACACTTCCAAAAAATTTACATTTATTTTACAGCCAAAACAATATATCTAGACATATCTTCTTGTCATTTCTATTATATTTCAAATAGACATATATTTCAAATTAAAATTTTAAATTTAATTATAAAAAATAAGATGCATAGTTTTCAAAATAACTTTATAGTTAACCTACACAAGTAATAACATCTTATACTATATTTGTGTAATACACAATCATCATTATAAATAGATTATAGCAAAACACAATACAAACAAATTAAGGTAAGTTACCAGTTTAAAAACATTATTAGATAATTACAATTGATCTTATATCAAGATTAACACAAAAAGACATCAAAATCATTTAACACATAAAACTCATTAACATCTCTTCATATAATATCCTAACATACATATCAAAACACCTAAAATATGTACTTGTCATATAACTCCAATATGTGAATACACATAGCCTCCCATCAATGAATCAATAATCTTCTATGACAAGGTTAGTCCCTTCAAACTTTCCTGGCCTGCTCTATTTCAAGTTGTAGTCACCCAATTCAGACTTCCTTCAACTCTTACCTCATAATATGTTTGATTCTTATTACTAGTAAAGTCAGGATATTAATCATCATTGAAAAGATACTTAGACAATGTACATCCTAATTGACATAGAGAAGAGTATTTTATTTCTTGAAAATAATATGCCTTAATCTTGACCACCTCAATCAACATTTTAACAATATTATATCATATGCATATATCTCTACTCATTAATTTATTCAATTTTCAATCTCAAACTCAAATATCTAAAGAATTACATAATTATCAATACTATTCAATCTCAATCATTTCTCTAGAATTCACAAATTATATTATAAAAGAACAAAACAATCAAAACATAGTAAATTAAGTTTTTTTAGCTTGAGCGAGAATCTCCTCGCTTAAGGAAAAATTTTCTCACTTGAGCGAAAATGAGTTTAAGAATAAATTCAGTTCCAGTGCTATTTTCGCTTAAGTGAGAATCTCATCACTTAAGCAAAAATGAACTCGAGAGCAAGTCTTTAGTTTCACTTAAGTGAGAATCTTTTCGCTTGAGCGATAATGAACCCTATAGCATGTTTTCATTTTTGCTTAAGTGACAATCATCTCACTTGAACGAAAAATGTAGAAAAACAGTTTTTACAAAATAGTTAACTATTGCAAAGTACCCCCACCATCCAAATCAACTTACAATTTTCTCATTGCAAACATACTCACAACTTCAATCATTTTTATTACACTACCTAGAAGTTTATCCAAGAATTTCTTCCATTTCAAAATCAATCATATAATCAATTTAACAACCTTTAACCTAGCCTAACTCAATTATGCCTATTTCATCACTTTTTTAATGTCTCTATTACTTTAAAACTAACATGTATGAGTATATCATATTGATTCTTTGAAACTATACTTATAATTAGTTCAATTCAACATTTTCAAAAACAAAGATCAATTCCCAACTACAACATTAAGGTATAGATTCCTACCAAGTCACAACATACAATACATATATAGTGGAACATGGACAAGTCTATAAACCCAAAATTAAACTATTAGATACAACATTGCAATCAATCATTAAGTATATCAACCAAATCCAGACTTGCCAGAGATTTTGAACATTAATGACTCAAACATAATCAAATTACATATCTCTTTCCTAAAATTTAAATACTAAAGTTTTTTAACATGTCAACCATGCAAATCCTTCTAATTAGCTTCCTTTACGGGAATGAAGCTAGAGACACTCAAAGGAACTCTTAAAAGACTAAAGTCACAGAGTCTTTGATCAATGATTAGATTACACTATTAAGATAAGAAAACAACAAAGACTTGGTTTTAACACCTCAAATGACACATGCAAAATATTCCTACCAACGACAAAATTAATCTAAAATCGAATCTAAAAAAGATGAACAAAAAATTAAAATATTCTAATGAAGTTTTTGATCAGACAATATTGCTTAAATTGTTACTATGAGTCTAATAATGAACTCTTATAGTTGATATAATGAAGGAATAAGTTAAAATATTAGAAAAAAAGATAAATTGAAGGGAAATAACAATCTTCTTGATAATAGTAATTTTATAAAAATGAAATTTGAATATCAGTTAAATAATAAAATATTCAAGTATTTTTTCTGAAATTATTTATTTAAATTCAACAATAATTAACCTTTCTTAATTTATAATAAAAAAATAGAATTACATAACTTTTTTAGTAAATTACTTATTGATATTTCTTAATTTTAAAATTTTAATATTTTTAAATTTTACATTTTATATAATTCATGCATTTTAAAATATAAAATAGTGCGGAAGATTATATTAGTACTTTCACAAATCGCACAACAAGTAAAAATAATATAAATTTTAGATCCATATGTTAGACTGTTGTGTGAATTTAATTTATAAGAAAATATTTATTTAAAATAATAAATGTTTTAAATAAATATTTATATAAGAATGAAATAGTAAATAAAAATATGTGTAATTCATATACTCAAAAATTATTTTATATTTAAATAATTAAATAATAGATAACACGTATAATCATATAAATATTTAATATTTATTTAAGTTTATAAAAATATTATAATATTAATAAAAATTATTTATGTCATTATTAAAATAATAAATACTCTCTCTATATATAAACACTTATTTTTCCTATAAAAATAATATAAATTATATAATTATATAAAAGTCGGGATTAAAATGTTTTTATTTGAAAAGATAGTGGATTTGATTATATTTATTCTAATTTACTCTGTAAAAGGAATGTAAACTAAAAATTTAATTTAGTGTTGAAGAATTAATTAAAACACATGAATACTAGAAAGTTCATACTCTAGTTTTATACAATAATTAATAAAGTAAATGCTATAGAAGAGTTGAATATAAAAAAATGAAAAATAAACACAAGAGAGTGAATACCAAATAGTCAAAATAATCATAAGACTCTAAGAACTGAGATCACTTATTTTGCAAATCCTGCTTACTGGCAAGGATTTCGAATATTCATCCATAACTGAGATTCTATTATATGCAATCAATTACACCCACTATATACACCAAATGGAAATGCAGGTGCAACATGTTTCGTCTTCTTTCACAATGCAGGTGCAACATGTTTCGTCTTCTTTCACAATTTGTTCCCTTTACTTTAGTGTCATTTGTCCCCTTTTATACACATTGGTTAGGAAAGAATAACATTTGAAGATAAGTTATGTGGGAGAAGAGATGTGAATAAGAGGAATAAATGATGTGAAAGAGTAAAAAGGGGAAGGTAGGAGAGAGACTACTCTTTTAAATCTGTTTTATTTTTTACAAATTATATTTATAAAATTTTATTTTAAACTACAGATATTTTATTATATATTTTTATTTTTAAATATATTTACTTTTAAATACATTTAAGATAAAAACTTTTTTATTCAATATTTTTTTGAAGTTTTCTTAATAAAAATATAAATTTTTTATTTTTTCAATTTGCCTTTTTAATATTTTAATATATTTTTTAAATTTTATCATTTTTTATTTTTTTTCATTAAATCAATTCAATTTTATTTTGTTTAACATTTGATAGTCATTAAATATTTTTAAAAATGATTAGGTGTATGTTTTTATTTTTGTGTCACCCTTGGTTGTTTTTTCAAATCTATGCTATTTAAAGTATTGTTTTGAAAATTAAAATTAGGCAAATTTTGACAAAGTAATGTTTATAAATATTTTTATGATATATATATATATATATATATATATATATATATATATATATATATATATATATTTTTTGTTTTTTTTTTTTT
>Ga0099824_1001217_pt1 | contig 35394 bp, 19 predicted proteins | sample SiratrowhiteBW_FD_76837 | JGI IMG/M metagenome (GOLD analysis project Ga0099824, IMG submission 76837) | Root nodule microbial communities of legume samples collected from California, USA - Siratro white BW | ecosystem: Host-associated > Plants > Roots > Nodule | place: USA: California... | reverse complement strand
TTTTATTAATATAAAAATATTTTTTTTTTTTTTTTAATAAAAAAAAAAAAAAATATAAAATAAATAAAAAAAATAAAAAAAAAAAAAAAAAGGTGTTAAGGAGTCATCTGTACTAAAATAATTCATTATGTGTTATGCACTGGATAGATAAAGAAACAATTAATCACTTATTTTATTTTGTACTTGCTACATAGTTAAAAGAGTATGAAATATGTGCAATAATATAATCACATCATGTAACATTTACAACAATTCCAATTATAAGAGAAATAAGATATAAAGGTACATGTGGATGTGGGTATCAATTGTATGAAACCTATGAAATTAAATGAATAAAATCATATTAAAAAGTTAGAGGGAAAATTCGAAAAAAAATGTTTTTCACCGCTCAACTAAAAATACGAGGATTGATAACTAATAAATACCTAAAGGCTACATTTTCATACGTTGAACGGTTATAAACATGTCATATTAGATTAAACGTGTTTATGTTTAATTGATTAATGATTAAGAATTAAACCTTTATATTTCATATAGTACGCATTTAAGTTCGTTTGGGGAATTACCAATCCTAAAACATAAACATTCTTAATATTTAAAGTATATTTGAAATATAACTGCTTTGTTTAAAAATTTGATTTTGGCCCACAACATTTGTTGGAATCTTGGTAATTAATATTTTGACATCCATCAATAAAAATAATCACTTTAGATTAATATTTTAATTATCTTTTAACTTAATTTATTAATATATATTCTTAAAATGAGTTATAAAGTGTGTGTTTTGCTAAGGGCGGGAAAGCATTAAAATTTTAAATAAAATTAGTTTACACTCAGTTGAAACGTTTTCATCAGTGTTTTATTTTGAAATATTATATAATTTGTATTACATAGTAAAAATTATTATACACTTGAGTTTTATATTAAATGTGTATAATATAAATATTTATATAGCTTTTAAAAATCTTTAAATATTTCAACATTAATTTTATACTTCTTTTTTACAGTATAAGCATAAAATAATTTAATTATCACCATCTCGACAAAGATTTAACAACCCTTAAAGGTTAAAAGAAATATCGTTGTTGAAGTATAGTTAGAAAATGAAGTTTTAACACGATTATGAACTATCACCATAAGTTATTTCTAATAATGGTCATCGTTTATAAAAGGAAGCAATGGTTGTTATATATTTTATCATTATATATAGACGTTTAAGCTACTAAAAAAATTCAACTATCTTAACTTTTAATGATAGTTATTATTAATCTAACGGTCGTCTTGTATTTAATTTTCAAATACTATTTTTAAGTTATATCCTAAACCATCATTATTTCAGAAGTTGACACGATTTACAAATTTTTAAAGTTATATTTTATAATTTTTAAAGGTTTATTTTATGATAATTAACATTGAGATGAAACTTAAAGAAAGCAATTGCATTATAATTTATAGGAATAAAATTTAACTTGTTTATATGAGAAAAACATATATTCCATAAGGTCTTGGTTAATATTTATGATAACTTAAAAAGGCTTTAAATAAGACTTAAATTTATTCTTGAATAAACTTATAAGTTTGACTCCTTATTAAGTCAACATTATTAATATTTAAAAAGATTAAAAAAATCTACGAAATTTAATATAGTAATATTGATGATAACAAAAACTATTTATATTAATTTTACAATAGGTCAATTTATTCAGTTTAAAAAAATTTTAATGACTTAGAATTTAATCTTTTTAACTAAATAAACTTTAACAAAAATTTAAATATAATTTATTTTTAGAAAAAAGGTTTAATTTCTCTTTAACCGTATCAAAATTAAATTATATTCTCTTTTAAGCGGTTTAATTTATTTCCACCCTAAACCAACTCATCTCCATCTTTAGAGGTATTATTAAACTTGAAACAAAAATTCATACAAAAATATAATAGTTAGATTATTTCCAAAATCAATTTTTAACGTTATGGTTTTCCTTGTGAAGGATTCCAACATGAATATTACATTGGAGCATTAACCAAGTTGCAAGCTTGCTAATCTCTATAAATTATTCAGTTAAATAAGTTATCAAAAAATATTATTAGGGTAAAAAAAATTATGAATGCTTATGCTTGCAAGAAAATGCTAAATTTAAATTATCCCCAAAGAAGAAAGAAAAAAAAGAGTGCTAACTTTGGGCACAAGTAGTTGAGCCAGTTATTTTCTGTACATTCATATGTTTGACTCTATGTTTACGTTGTACACTACAAGGTGGTTACTAACATTGTCTCTGTGTAGAAGGAAGCAGCGTATATGTTTACGTACCTCATCTATATATAAATATGTGATCACACAAACTTCTTGTCAGATCATGTTACCTACCCACCGGATGAAAATCATCAAGCCATAAACAAAACAACATAAAAAAAATTATATATCATATTACATTAATTTTTGTATAAATATTTTTCATAATCTTAAAAAAAAATAAACAGTTTTTTTTTTATTTTTTATAAGAGTTGAAACACTCTTAAATGTTTTCATTTCATTTATTGTTGATTACTGATAAAAAAATAAAATAAAAAATAAAAAATCTATTGGTCTTGTGAGTTGTTTGTAGAGCCTACAAATGTAGTTTATGTAATGAAATGGTGTGATAATGTGAAGTGAGTCATGGAATATATGATAGGAAGCTAATGAAGGATATATGTGATGCTCCTGACAGTGGTATTGCAGAGTCTTTTTTGCCATCTTGTAAAGGAACATTTGTTATCTAGAATCTATAATCCGTATTTTATATATCTAAAAGCTTCGAATCTTTTTATTCCATATCCAAAATAAATATCTAAAATTTTTACAGTGTATGATGTGTTGCCAATATGCTTGTAACTTGTAAAATACCATTCACGTTATAAAGAATAATGGAGTCACTTTTTTCCCATTCATCATTACAGTTGTGATAAAAGCAAATGTATATTTAGTAAAATTTAAAATTGATTTTAACCTCATTAATAAATTTTTAATTAATGGACCAGGATTTTACTAAACCCTATTAATATCAATTATTTTTAAATAATAATAATAATAATAATAATAATAACTTATTGTTTAAGATTTATGAATTTTTTGTTATCATTTGAATTCACTAGACTCGACTTAATGGCAAATAATTTAGGTAGTATGCCTAAAGACTATAGGTTTTAATCTTGCTACATTTGTATAAAAAAATACCTATTTTTTTACTTGGACAAGTAATAAACATTTGAATATCTAAGGAAATAAGGAAATTTATTTACATTAATCCGATCGAAATTATGTGTGCATCCAAAAAGACTAAAGTTAGATAAATCTGCTCCAGAAATCAGTACAAAAAAGATTTTAACATCAAAATAATAATCTTATTCCACTTGAAGTCTAAAAAAACGAAATACAAAGTAAAAGAAATCACTTTTAACTTAAGACATTAAAGGAATGAGTGTATGTGAGTTTCTTTATTATATATTGTTTATACTGTTTTATTGACTTTATTTTAATCAATGTAAAACTAAATTCACAGTTGAAATCTTAATAATTATTGAATTATATAAATAGACAAAGCATAACATTACTTGTATATGTACTGTAAGAGTTATTCAGTGAGCATTCACTCTATGAGAGTGTAAGGATTGAGTTGTAATTCCTATCATATTTTTCCTTAAACTTTTATGAAAGCTTGTTTTCAATAAGTCTAGGTCATGAATATAAATAGAAATTTGTTAATATTATAATTAAACCACATTAAATTCTTGTATATTTGATTTTTAATCTTGATTTTGTAGTGTCCGTAAGATATATGTTTTCTGTTTTATCCGATAAGCTTGTTTAACTAATTCCACAACATTGCAATTGATACTAAGTAAGGAAGCATAATTGTATGAAGTTGAATGAGATATTTGTAATAGTTAACCAATTCAATAATAAATTAATTACTTTTTATTTATAAACTTATTTGAAACTACGTAAATATATTGTAGTTTTTGAATAATGTACAACTGTTAAATTCACAAACACTGAACTACTTTAGAAATATGTAGATAAAATATTTTATCAATATGTATAACAACACATAATATTTTGTAAACTGTGTGAGGTATTATAAAACTTAATTAATTGTTGTAATTGTGAAACTATATCTAGTTGAATGCATACTTGAAGTAGCTATAAAAAACAATACCTACAATGAGGATTCTTACTACAATTGCCATTGAATGAAACTTTTAATGAGTTCTTATCACACTCCTTTTTTATATTATGTATAATTTTTTTTAAATGTATTGATAGTTGATACTTCGATAATGGTTGCTATAAGAATCATTATTATATCTTATAAGTACCGTGACAGCTAATATAAAATTTTATATAGAGATGATTCTCAATTATTACCGATGTCTCTTTTTTTAATGATGATTATGTCAATAACGATTAAAAACATCATGAAAGGTTTTTTTTTATCTAATGCTAAATGTCTCTTGGTATTTCTCGAACTTTATTTTCTTACACTTTTCATGAATTTTGCAATTATTTTCATAAAAATATATTTCTTATCTATTTTTTAGCACTAACAGAACTATGCAAAATTTCCATTATTTGTGTAAGATTTTTTAAATTACTTTTTGGTATTTATTTCTCTAAATTGAATTATTGAATTTTGAGGAGTTTAAAATTGATCAATTTTTTTTATTGTTTCTTTGATGTAAAACTAAATTTGAGGACGATTATGCAGAAAGAATGAATAAAAAGATAACTCTATCCACTTTCTAATTTGTTTGCTCGAGTACACACGAGATGTTTGTGTTGGAGTAGTGATAATCCCTTGGATTATTTTATCATATTTTCTACTATTTATTATGTATCAATCTCTCGTAGTGTAAGAGATTTTAAGAAATCAACTTTTGATAAATAATGAAACCACGGATTAGAAATTTCTCTCTTATATTTTGCTTCAATTTTGAAATGAAAAATCTAAAGAGAAAGTAGGATATTTTGAGTCCTCGTGATCATATTAGATGTACAAGCTTCTAACTGTGTTTTGAATAGGTCTGTTCTGAAATGCTCGCGCTGACACAATGTACTTTCTCCCCATATTTTCATACCTTAATTTATAGAATTTTTCAGAAATACTTTTTTAAGTACCCAAATAAACCTCGTCAAGTTTATTTACTTAAATAGATCTATTCACCGTTTACGTTAAAAATTTGGCCTAAATTTTTTAAACAATGCCACTAGATCGGAAAATTACTGGGAATTCAATATCATGATAAGGTTTGTTCTTTTATGAAAAAATTAATGAAAAAGGTATGAGGAATTTTAAAAAAATAATATAATTTCTTAACATGATTTTCTTTTTGAATTTTTTATTAATATAATAAATTAAAATTTATATAAATAATATATTAAAAATATTATAAAATAAATAAATATTACTTTAGATTGTATAATTAAATGTAAAATATACATTGATATTATTAAATTTATTTTAATAATTAGCTTTTTATGATAAATAATATTTTTAATAAATATAGAAATAAAATACAATTACGATAATGATAATTAGTGGTGCGAAAAATTAAAAGTTGTTAAAGGATTTAAATAATACATTAGAAATGTAAAATTATTTTAAATTTAAAGTAGGATTTTTCATAGATTATTATCTGCAGTTTGGCTATTTACCGATTAATGTAGTGAGAAAATTAAATTTTAAAATTATAAACAAATAAATTTGAAAAATAACATATATTTATAAATAATAGTAATTAAAATTTCTTAAAGGTGAAAAAAAAAAGTATATGAAATTGAAATAACATAAATATTAATGGAAATAGATACACATTCAATTAATAAGTTTGAATATTATAGACTATATTAATAGTAAGTAATGGATAATTTATTTGATGTTGTCTTATATAAATATTTGGTATAGATAAATATTTCAACTTATCTTATGATTTTTCATGATGCAAATTTTGATGAAAAAGTTTGAGTATTTTTTTAATGATTGATTATTTGTGTGATATCAATGTCAATTTTAATCCGTATTGAGTAGTGACCAATATTTTGATCAACAATTCAAAATGGATGTTGGTAGTTGATTTTTGTGACTTGTTGTGACTTGTTTATGGTTTCTATATTGTAGTATGTTATGAAATAACTGATTGAAAGACCAGTTGCATTAGTTTGCTATTCTTCTAATGTTGCACGATTTGTAGGTTAGACCATAACCACTTCACTTTCCATTATGGTGATTTGTTGGATAAATTTTCTATCAGTCAAGTATTATTTTTGGTGGAAGTGATATGATTAAGAATTGTGGAAGAGCTTGCAGTAAGTGGTTTTGAAACCTCTCAAGTTCTTTTGTGGATCTTCCAAACTTAGCGTACAATTCAGTCATTATATCAAAAAGAAATTGAGACTCACAAGCTATCATGTTTTTAGTTCTAAAAGTTGTAATATTGTGTTCATTGTCATAAAACTACAAAAAATAGTCTTGGTTCACACATATATCCCTATTTGGAGGCCATCATCATGACTTCCCAAGTAACTAAGTTTTTATGTTTTACCTTTACAAAATAATGTTATTTTCATCTTTTTTGTCAAATTTTTAATGTTTTTTTTGTTCCAAAAGTTGTGTCATTGTGTTTGTTGCCATTAATGAAAAATAGTCATAGTTGACACACATATCCTTATCTATATGCATCATTATGGCTCTCTAAGTGACTCGGTTACTATGTTTTTGCCTTATAAAATGATGTTACTTTTTTACACCTTTTTTTGACATTTGAGCATTTTTTTGGTTTCAAAAGTTTTACCATTGTGTTCATTGTCATGAAGACTAAAAGAAATAGTCTCGGTCAACACAAGTAAAGGTAATCGACGGTGTACATGTTCCAAGATTCTAACCTTATATCAATTCAATGTTACAAAATCACCCTACTGGATATTTATAGGAATCATGTGCTTTAAAGCAATCGTATGAGCCACTTTAAGGGAATATTATGCAACATTTTCACCCTACTTACAAACCTATTTGGAATCTTGTGTTGCATAGTGATCCATAAAAAAAAAAAAAAAAAACTTCTCAAAAAATTATGCCATTTGTTTTTCCTAGAAAAGTAGGTATTCATTACCTATTATGTTATAAATATTGTAGGTCAAAAACAATGTGTGCACACAATATGTGTCATCAACTGGAAAGTAATGTGTAACACCTATCTAAGTGTCACACCAGTTAAATTTTTAGTCACTAATAGACATTCAAGTGAAACTAAATGGCTTAGATAAAATATGTTTCCACTCAGTGACAAACCCATAGAAGAACAATTACATGTGCATTGTAGGATGTATGTAATAGGTTTGATTGGATGAGTATTGATATTTGATAAAATAGACAATAAAGTTCATTTTTTGTACTTATCCTTTTTTTTTTACGCTAAACATTATCATTGTAGTTCTGCTTGTTTAATTGTGTTGTACAAGAAAATATGCAAGGCAACAAATGTCAAAGCAACAATAATAGGTTGTTATGCATCACTATTGCAATTATGAGCATGACATCACTTTTCATACGTCATGCTTATTTCCAGTTGTCAACCTTTGTACCCCTTAGTTTGTAGATGGAGCAACCACAAAGTTCTTAACTTCATAAATGTCCCTCAAAATGACCTTTTTGGGATATAAGTCTATCATTGATTTCATTTAAGGTGATAATGTAATACATATGAAAATATCATTAACTTCAATTCCATCAAATCTTTAAGTTTAATATGAAATATCATATTCCATAAGGTACATTGATTTATTGTAGTTTAGATGGAATCCATACAGAGACTTAGAGGCATACACCATGGTTCAAGCCTAGTGACATTGAACTTTGGACAATGTGCATCACCATAATTTTCGTTGCGACAGTTGAATGACACCAATTTGAAAGAGTCTAGTTACACTTTAGTTTGTTTTAGCATGTCCTTGCCCCGCTTAACAACTTGAACAAGCTCCAAAAACTTGACATGTGAGGACAAATTGACGAAAATTGATTAACAAACATGTGAAGTGAATCAATATATGGAACAATCATTGTGAACTAATATTATCTAGTCATCCTACAGAGGGACATTGTTCCACACCTGTGAGTACATAATGATAAATGACCAATACCATATATTTCTTATCAAGTCACAATTACTCCAAGATCCAGGAACTCAACAAAATCCAAAACCCAAACCCACATTTCAAATTGAAAACACTTAAAAAGGGTCATATGAGAAGTCTTAGCACATTCCTTTGCAACTAAACAATTTATGATGTCTACACTGCAACCTACTATGGACCACAAAAGACACTAATTTAGGTCTAGTTCAATCGATTTCTTCTCTAATTTGTTCACAATGAATCTTACAACACCACATTCAAGCAATATTTATATGTAATCTATGCATCGATAATTAAACAAATAGATATTTTGTTTCATTCCAAATCATTCCACTAAATGAAAAATAAGATATTTAATTTTAATACCTAGCCACAATCATCCCAACTAAAATCATTATAATCGATTACATGATGATAGACTTTATATAGAACTAAAAGTTTTTCATTGTAATAAATAAAGTTATTTTATTAAAAAGAATCCTAAAGTTATAACAAAATTTTCATTCCCATATTTCTAACGTTAATTTTTTTTTTCAAGATGAAAAATATTCAATCTAACAAGCTTAAATTACACAATTTAAGTTAAAAACATTAAAATAATTAATTTAAAATTAACTTACACATTTTAAATTAGTCCTTAGTCTTAACTATGATTGCTTTAATTTATTATATCATATTTTTTTTCAATTCATTTTAATCGTATTCATTATAATAAAATTATTAAATAATTTAATTCATCATAAACACAGTCAAATACTATTTTATAATTAATATGTTATTAACATATTTTTAATCATTATATCTTGGAAATGTTTATTATATTTATAAATATTAAGTGATAATTTTATGTTATAAACCATTTATTAACAATGATTTGTAATTTAAATTAAATTAAAAAACCCAAATTAAAATTATACTCAACATTTTCTATAATTTATTTAGATTTAGAATTATTTTTCCTTCTCCCAACCCAAATTAAAATTCAATCCAACATTTTAATTATTTATATTAATTATATTTACAATTTTCTTTTCGTTTTTTTTTCATCTTAAAAAAAGCAATCTATAGATCAACCTATTTCACGTTTCAAATTCGATTTTTCGAGAATGGAATTCTTAACCTGAACAATTAACATATCTAGATCCTAATAATATTGAATTTTTAAAGAAACGTTATCTCTGAGAAAAAAAAAATCTATAAAGAAACGTTATCTCTGACAAAAACAAAAAAAAAAATCTCTTTTGTAAGTTATTATTATTAATTAGTAATTGAATTCTATTGACACAGTATTCTCACACTTGTGTACAATTATTTTGTTGCTTTTACCATGTGTATCAGATCCATCTGCAACTGCGAGGTGCCATTCATGTCTGTCCACCGAAAATAACATTAATTAGAGCTATGCCTACAGGAAATACCAACCTCAATCTCCTCACGTGTAACATGTTCTTAACTCAAAACCCTAACAAAGAATGTTCGAGAGTAAAGTTTATCAACACAACCGACTACTACACCTACCTCAGTATTATACACTAACATTTTATGCCTCATATTATTATTACATACTCACAGTATCTACGTATATCAGTAACTTAATTTTGATTAGACAAAAATCACTCTAATAAAGACCTATTCAGTGCTAATTAACATGTAGTATGCATGTGACATTTCCTTTTTATAATGATAAATGCTATGCCGTAGGTGTGAAACCAGAGGTAGCATTTTGGTATATTCCAGACTCTGTCTATTGAATCGTATGAACAAGAATAGAGAGAAAAACACCCTTTATTCTTTAAATCTGCTTCATAGAACCTTTTTGTGACATAAAAAATTAGAGCGGTTATGCATTCACATTTAGTTAGAGTGTTACATTCAGATGAGTCATAGTGGAGTGTAAAAAGAAAAGGCAGAGAAAATGGGATGTGAAAGAGAGTGTGTGAAAAATTTAGGATCCAAAATTTGAAGGGGGATGGTAGCTAGCTAGTTGCCCCAAAGATTTTTCCTATGGTGACATGACATGGTGAGAGAATATGTGCTAAAAGTACCAATACACAAAATAAGGTTCCTAATGCACATGATATTAGGGACCAAATGATGCATGTGATAGTTCAAAGTTTGCTTCCACTGTCATCCAAAGCCTGAACAAAACAAGTTAACGTATGGATGGCGAGAGTCCACCATTAGCCACTGCCCTTCCCCTTTAAAGAAGGTCACACCCAACTTCATTGATCTCTAATCCTTAACAAGCTCAAGGTCACATCAATGCAACTAGGGGTATCACCTACACTTTTTTCTTTTCTAGTCATAGGTTTCTTTGATAAAAACTAATGTGGTTCTAACATATAATGAGAAGTTGAACACAAAGATGATTCTGATAACATGTGAGTGTATAGTATCTAACTACTATATGAAGTTATTATTTTGTATAGCATATAGTGGATGATATGTAGCTGACATAAGAATTCTTTAATAAAGGAACAGTGTAGGGCCATATTTGCAATTTACAATGCGTTGATAACATGATGGTCTGAGAGGAGTGGCAAGGCAATCACATGGGTGATACTAAGTGATGAAGTCAGTCCACGTTACTGTTTTGGGGTCCCTCCCTCCTTTTGATAGTTACCGGGCATTGGTACTAAATCCGTACACCACCACTTGTTTTAGGTTTGCTCTTGAACGAGGAGGTACGTGCAGCAATTCTTTTTTCAATTGCCTCTTTGATTTATTACCAGATTAAGAAGCCATGCACTTTTCATATCCCTCACTCCCTCTAAGCCCCAACCCAACACTTCCATGAGCAAGATTCCTAGCTAGCCCACCCATGTTGCTCTAACTGACATTGTTCTGGGAATACATCATCTTCCAATGTTCCACTCAATTATCATCATCCATGCTTTTCACCATTAAACAAACGCTTCAAGATCATGCCTTTCTTCATCCAAGACTCAGATTTACTACCCCATTTTCCATTTCAGAATAAACACTGCAGTGACTTTTATTGGATAGTGATTTGCTTGTAATGGGCACTGTCATTAGAGACTCACGTGAGACTTATAATATGCTCCAATTGTAACAGTATTTTATTACCATAAGCATTGTCAACACAATACGAGAAGGAAAAGTACTACCTCACTCGTTTTGATCTCCAGGAAGATGAAAGAAAATTCACACAAGCACCATCATAACATACGTAACCATTTTACAAACATGGTTCTGTGTTATCTCCATCATGTCTTTCAATTTTGCTAGTATTTTTTTCCATGGAAACTTGTTGAATCAAGCAACCCTGCTATAAAAGTAAAGTTCTTTTTCTAGAACTTTAATCCAAAATCAATAATCTTGAGACAAATAACCCAAAGGCTCAATGATTTTGTTACTATTTTTTAAGACCGGTACGTATATATTGATTAAAAGGACTTAAAAGTTGAAAAGAAAGTAATCGTACATAAAATTAAATATGGTGTGAATGATTTGATGTCATTATATGCTGATTGGGATCTGCATACCCCATGGCATGACTAACTTTTCCTTACATTTTCTTTTTCTGCCGTCTGCAATGCTAATCACACTTTGTAATTTTGCTGTCAAGAATAATATGCTTTCGGGGCATTCTAGGAACAGGAAAAGCCAAATATATAAACAATACAAAACAAATAAAATAGAAACGCTGAACCTACAATAAAAATTAATATAGAAAAAAGAAACAAGCACTGCAGAAGGACGATGTCCAATATAACTAATAACTATAATAACTATAATAACTAACTAGCATTAGGACATTCTGAACTATGAAGCACTGATCTTCTTCCAATCCTAAATGGAAAATGAAACATGAGAGAGAGAAAGAGTGGATAATAGCAGTAAACGAAATTCTATTTAGAAACAGAGAGAAAGAGAGGGAAGCTCAAACTAGACAAGCCATCGCCAAAAATATCTCTTTTCCCACTTTCCTTGCAACTGCTTGGTCTCGAGAACATCGTCACTCCCATCTCTTCCTCCACGTTCTCAACACACTCCTCCTCTGCACCACCCTCCTCTCTGTTTTTCTCATTTTCATTTTCTTCTTCTTTCTCTTCAGCAACTTCCTCAACATCACAAACTTCATCTTCACTATCGGAAAAGCTCTCCAACAAACACAGCCTAAGCCTACCATCTTCGCGCTCAGCCCGAAAATAAGGGCAAGGTGAAGGAGAAGCCACAGCTTCCAATATCAGCCTCCCTCCTTCGCGACGAGGCCGCACTTGAACGCCACCCAAATCAGTGATCGTGGTAAGCGGCGGTGGAAAGTTGCAAGCGCGTTTCACCCTTTTGGACTCGCAAGTTGCAACGGTAGTGGTGACATCAGTAGTAGTAAAATGAGTAGTAGTAGTAGTAGTATTTCTGGTGAAACATGTGGTGGCGCCAAAAGAGAACAGGGAGATATCATCGGTGCTGTCGCCGGCATTGCTACCGTTCTCGCTGCCAAGGCTTTCAGTGCACATTTCCAAGCTTTTCTCACTGAGAATTGAGGAGGAGCGTTTAACTGTGGGGTGAACGTAGACAGAGTCCTCTATTTTGTTATGACAGTCAGAAGACTGTGAGGGAATTCGAAGGATATTCCAGCCGCTACCCTCTTGGGATTCTGTGTTGCTCTGGTCAGATTCATGGTCCGTGAGCAGTTTTTCTGGGGAGGCAGAGAGAGACGAAAGCGAAACAGAGTTTGTGTTGGTGTTGGGGGGAGAGTGTTGAGGAAAATTGGAGCCTTGTTGTAGTGCGAGTTTGAGACTAAGTACACGTGGCTCCATGACGCAGGGTTCGAGACAAGATTGCAAGCCTTGGCAGACACTAGATGAAGACATTTGTGCGTGCAACACTGAACAGTGAAAATGTGAAAAACAGAGGAAAAGAACAGGGGAAAACAGGGGAATTGGGAGTTTGTTTAAAACTGCTAAGGTGAGTGGGGATTTTAGTAGAAGTTTGGAAGAAAGATTGTTAGAGGAAAAGGCATGGTTACTGGGTTTGAATGAATTGAAAGTAAGTTGGTTCCTTGGGAAAGAGAGAAGAGAAGAATGGACATGAAGATGAAGGAGAAGTGAAAAGGGTGGGTCTGAATATATAGTTGGCAACGGTAAAGCTATTCGCAACTTTATCTGGTTAGTGCGGATAGGTCCTATTCCCAAACCATAGGGAAGTGATGCTAAACAAATCACCTTTTATTTTTTTTCTCCAAGAATATTACTAGTATATAAGTTTGGTAACATAAGATGAACATTTTATTTTTTAGTAAGTTAATGCAATTGAACGTATTTTTAAATGTAATGTGAACAGGAAAATAAACAAGTATAACTAATATTTAAGTTTAAGATATGATTATGCCCGTGGAATTTGATTACACATAATTATCAGAAATGATAACAATACGAAATTGCCATATAAATTGTACAAATAAGTATTTTGTTAAAAGTATTGAAAATATAATTTAACACATACATTTAATTTGATTCGATTAGAATAATAATGAATTCTAATCTACATTTACACAAACTATAAAAACAACTTTAACGTATGTAATTTTTTTATACACAAACTATAAAAACGTATGCAATCTTAACGTATGTAACTTTTTTATATTTAGAAATCAAAATTATATTATAATGATAAAATCATGTTAATATGAGATAAAGAAGGAAATAAGTAATAATTACAAAAATAACATCTAAGACAAATTTGTATGTGATCCTTGTGTTCTCTTTATGAACTCTTTTGATTAATTATCTTATTTGAAATTAATATTGATAATTTTGTTTAATAAAGTTTTTCTATTTGCATCATCTTGAAATCTATTTTTTTCTAATTTTAATTATTTTTTTATTAAAAAATTAAAAAAGAATTCGTTATGAAAGAATTTGAAAGTGAATCTATTTTTTTATATCTTATATTTTAGTTTTCTATACAATAATTCTCCAATGACATATAAATTTTCAATATTAATTAATTTGAATTTATTATTAAAATAATTGGAAGATAAATTAGAATTATTTTTTCTATTTATATTATCATCTCTTCTGTATTATATAGTCTAGCACTATTTTATATGATCAACACTAAACTAAATTTTTTTTAATTTACTGCAGAAATGACTATGATAAATAGTCTAGACATTGAATAACTATAAAATTCTCTTTGATTGTCAAAATATATTATAAGAAACATTTATTTCTTAAAATAAAATAGCAATATGTTATTTTTATAAAAAAAATTAATATGTTACTACACAATTAATAGTCTAATAAAAATAATATGGTATTTTTTAAAATAAATTATTTTAACTTGAAAAATGCAGATTCTACCTTAATTAAGGATTATAATCGATATAAAGTTATATTTTTAAATTCTTTTGGAATAATTTTTTTTAAATAATCTTGTGTTAACAATAATATAATCTAAAGTTAGAAGCACTTATAAATAAGCATTAAAAAGAAAAGTTGAATTATTCACGACTTAGAGATCTATCCTAACTTTTAAGAATTTTGTTGTCTATTTATTTCTAATATCATTGATTGTCTTCGTAGGTAGTGACATTTTTTTTTTCTTCTTTTAAATATCTACAACGTATGAATATATTGTAATTGTGTATGTGTAAGTTGTAAAATAATAATAAAAATTTTCTTACTTGGTTTCAAAACCTTATAATAGTTTTTAATGTTGCCTACCACTATAAACCACGTCTAATATATGACATAATAGTCAAACTCATAGTTATTGGATTACTTATTATAATAAATCAAATATTATACTAATTAATTATTTAAAATACCAACCCATTAAATTTAAGATATATAAACAATATAAATTATTTACATTTCATCATAATTTATTATGAGTTAATGTTTTAATTTCTGTGCCTTTTATCCAATGTATTTCATGACTTAAAACACCTTTTGATAACATTAATTTAGTTGAAGCCCGGTAATTAGAAAATGTAATTAAAAAATAACGTATACACACTAATTTATTATTTTTCTTATGCTATTGTCTAGCTTATGATGCAATGAAAAAAAATCAAATAATATTACCTTTAGGACAAATAACGAAACGTTACTAATAATGTTTGTATAATTTAACATTTTGTTAGAATAATAATTGAATAAAATAATATAAATATCTATTTATTATGATTAAATTATTGAAATAAATATTTGTCAAGGTAAACGTATCCTTTTGATAATATGAGACAATTTTAAATGTATTTCGAAGTATTTTTTTTTATATTACGTGAGTCCAATCATTATTAAATTATAATAAGTGAGTTACCTCCTGATTATTAATTATGATTTTTGACTTAATAGTAAGTATTTATCTAGTAATGAGTATCAAGATGCAACACACTCACCTAAAAGTGCTTAAGTGATTTTAACGAATTAAAATAAAAATTTAATTGATTAAAATGTTCTAACTTGCAAACCTAGCAAAATCAAGAACATTTTAGTTGATTAAAAACTTCTTAATCAACTAATATTAACTTGACATTTAAAAAGGTTCAAAACAATTATTAAAAATCATTTAATCAAAATTAATCAATATTAAAGAATGAAAACTTACTTACAACACATAAAACACTAAAATTACAATTCAAATGCAAAAATAACTACAATACCAACTCTTCAAACACGTCCATCTTCAAATTAAAGTGTTTTAGAGCATTAAATCTTATCAAACTCCCTTAATCTCCAAGGTCAAATAATGGAGACAAGATAGAAAGGAAAAACATAAGTAAAAGATGTCACTTCATATGAGGTAACTAGTTTTGTGGATGAACAAAAAGTAATAAGGACCAATTATTTTATCTATTATAGAACTTGAGTATATATCAATTGTTTGTTATTTTTCACAACTTCTATAGAGGAAGAATCAACTAAAAGACTGCAACATAACATTTCTATCTTATGTGATAACAATGATGTCATTAATTTATATAAGAATCTCATCATATATTCTAAAATGAAACATATTAAAATTAAGCATAACTTTATTAGAGACAATGTTCAAAAGAAGATTGTCGATTTATTGTATGTATCAACAAAAAATCACTTAGTTGAATTTTTATAAAATCTCTAATAGAAGGAAGATTATACATTTGCAACCATTATTTGTCATGAAAGTTGATAAATAACGATAATCAAGATATTTCCTTGATGTAGGATGATAATGCATCATTTCATCATATAAAGTGTCTAAAGATTACATGAACATTAGATCTATAAGTATATCACATGTTTAACATAAGCCTCTTATATTAAGAGGTGAAAAGTTTTTGTTTGTTGAGTTAGACCTTAATATCTTTTTTCAACCAAGGTCCATACACCAACAAGTATGTGTGCGGGTGTTTGTGAGGTGGGGGGATCCCTATGCAACTAGACTATCATATTTTATAGTTTTTAATATAACTATCTTTTTTAAGGTTTAATTTTATTCAAACCTAAAATTATACATTACCTAGAACACCAATAGATTCATAAGACTAACTTGGAAAGATGTGGTCAAGAGTGGGAAAGAAGGAAAACCACAACCTTAGCCACAATAGAAGGAAACATTTAATGGTGACACTCTTAGACAAAGGGAAAACAAGCATGATAATTTAAAATTTAAGTGTGTTTTCCAAATTTAAAAATAGAGACGGGTATGAGAACGAAGACAACTGTAGTTTTCATTATAATTATACACATCTATATTACTACCTAGTATGAAATTTTTGTCACATCTCTATCTCCGTGGGATAGCAAGTATACTTATATTTTAGTCCATACTCACTCCTGCATTGTTTCAAATATTAATTAAATAATTTTCTTATAAAACAAAAAAAACATATATTAAATCATAATTATATATAACTAAAATTTCATGACATATCATCTATTATTTTTACAAAATGTTAAAGGAAAAATACTTCAAATATTTAAGTAAATTTGATGGATGTTGAATGAATTGAACATTAAAAGAGAAAATGAGAAATTAAGTAACAAAAGAAGAGTTCTTTAGATGAAACAAAATTAAAAACCAAAGAAATTTAGATGAAACAAAATTAAAAACAAAGAAAAAGAAGTTAAGATAAGTTTTTCAGAATATCTAATAAATTAATGATTTACACTGTTGACCACTCAAATCTACAATAAAAATATTAAAAAGAAGTATAAATAATCAAATGTGGTTTTAGATACTATTTATTTCGATAAAATTGAGGTTTATATTTTTTGAAAAACAATATTTAAGGAAAACAAAAAAAATATGTAATTAAGGTTGTTTTGAGGAAAAAAGTACCTCTCCAAAATTAGTTTAATATATGAATATTTAATGAGTTAAACAATTAAGAAAGAGAATGAAAATTTGTGGAGAAAAAAGAAGGTTTTCCAAATGAAATAATCTAAAAGACCACAAAGAAGATTGAAGATAAATTTTGTTGATTACCTAATTAATAAACTAAGAGTACACTAAAAGTGTTTTAGTAATTTAAAAGGAGGTGAATATGAAAATGTGGACAAGATGAGTCTTTACATAATTATCCTTATTCTCATAATCAATTTAAAAAAATTAATTATTACACATTCTTGTACTCATACTTCAATGCAAATATTTTTCTTCATAATTACAATATGTTCATACAATACCAGCGAAAACAAATTTATTTGTCATCCTTACTTCTCATAATATAATATAATATAAGTTGTTAAGAATAATATTAAAGTTCAACATAACTTTATTACAAGTCTCAAAATCATTGAAAAAGGAATTATATTTTTATTTAAAACAAAGACAAAAGACAAATATATCATTTATTCGCAACCATACACTCAATCATTAATCACTCATAATCAACAATATGTAATTTACTTATTCAATGATGTATTTTATATTAATTATTCATAAAAAAATATTTATTATAAAATTTAATTATATAAAATAAATATTAATAATATGCATCCCACAAATTAAGATACCCGATAATATTACCAAAGCAAATTAATGAACAAAACCTTGTTTAACTCATGAATTTTCATTATGGGAATGAAGGATTTATACCTCTAAATTGAACAAAACTAAACTTAAAAAATTCAATAGCTTATGCAAAAATACTGGATTTTGGTACATTTATAATTTGAAAGAGTGAGTAAATGTAATAAAATATTAAGAACACATAATATTATGTTTTTTTTTTCAAGAACTAGAATGGTTTATTTTACTCCCAAAAATAATTTAGAAGAGTGGGTAATGAAAAACAAAATCTTATTCTAAATAATGAGACTAAACTGAAGTTTGTAATTTCTTTTAAAAAGTTTAAATATGTTTTTATTCTTCGTAAACTTATAAAATGAATCTATTTTTTATTTTGATCCTTTTATTTATTTTTGTTGTCTTTTATCCTCTGAGATTTGAAATAATAATTTCTAGTCCTAATAAAATATATAACTTTTTTATTTTAATCTTGGTAAAATATTTTTCTTTGTCTTCCATCCATTTAAAATTTTTAAATAATTAATTTGAGTTTCTAAATGCTTGTTTTAGGATAGATAAGGAATGTCACAAATTAGAAATTAAAAGCGATGATTTAGTAACTAAAGAATTAATTTAATATGTTCATTCTAAAAAGATAGCATGACAAACCATATGACGATGCCTGATATTGGGTATGGTGTTGATTTGACTGGTTTAATGAATTGTAATTTTTCTATTTTGTGAACTTTTGAGTTGTAGTGAGTCAAACTCGTTTTATTCTTATTTCTAATTCACTTATGTTTAAGAAGAAAAGAAAAAGTTATTTTAGAAGTGGAGTGAGTGTTAGTCCATGGATCACCAAAATTGATATATTTAATTCTAAGTTCACCAAGGGTTCATAAGAAGAAAAAGAAGTGAGGGTGTGAATTTTAACACCTTTATATTGAGTTTATACGGTAACTCAGGTGAATATTAACCCTCTGCATAGGTAATATCAATTATAAAATGAAAAATTATACTTTTACATTAATATTTAAGAATTACTTTCATTTGATACTATCTTTTTTAATAAAATATTATATACAGTACACAGTATCCAAATATCATAGTTTTTATAAAATAAAAATACTGGTGATTACATGATTATTATATCACTAATTTAGAAATTGTAAGATATTATAATTTTATTATTGTATTTTTTTACAGTAATTATAAATAAGCATTGTAATTAAAATATCCTCTTTTTTATGTTCTACTGTGTATCAGAGGTTTACTTATTTCACTTAGAAAATTTTGAAGTGTAACTCAGCTTTGGAATGAGGTCCAAAATAAGCAATGAATAGTTATTTCTTAAATTATGATCTGATCAAAGTGGAAATGAAGTAAAAGATTTGTTCTCAAGAAAAAATTTATGTCTCATCAGATTCATTCTTATTCGTGTTAAACATAATTTTTCTCAAATTTTAGAATTTTGATTGAACTTAAGAGGTGAATACAATTATTCTATATTGCACATAACTCGTGTACATCCATACATGGCTTGTGCAGAAATCGAACTTCATAGACAAAGTGAAATGATCATATTCAAAACTATTTGGCTGAGACAATTTCATTAACCAACTAATATAAAATTTAATCTGTTGACTGAAAATTCACAAGTAGTTCTATATTTCATACACGATTGGACCAAGAAAGTTAAAGCAGTAGTCTCTAAGTAGTAGAAGAAGAAGCCTGAAATTAATTTATACAGAAAGAAATAAGGTATACATGTAATATAGGTGGGAATGAGCAGTTTTGTTTGGTGAAGGATTTTGCAAGGATATAGTGGTGGTCTATTAGTGCTAAGAATGGCTTGTATTCATGAACTAGTTAAACCAATTTGCTGCCTCAGAAACACTGTCACTCTGTATGTCAACTGAACTTCCCTTCTTTGCCTTCTGATTATAGTTACATCTATATCTCTACATACATATAGAACAAAATATTTACATAAAAGAGAAAGCAAACGGCTATTACTAAATATAATACATCACACTGGGAGTAGTATCCTAAGGCAGCACCTATAATCCATCTTTGGCTCTTCAACAGTTCAATTATTATTATTTACACATATTGTGACAATTATAAATTTTGGTTTTATATTTCGTTAATGTGGACACCGATGGTAAAGAATCATTGACATTTTTAGTGAAGGAATTATGGGATGTGCGTTGTAAGTTAACCACTGATATTTGAGAGGCATGGAGCTCTTAATAAGCTAATAAATCAACCGACCAAGCAAGAGTGACCAAAGGAATGGATACTAAAGCAATTAGTGTTTGAATAATACTCACTTTGATGTCTTCTAAGCTAAGAGGTCTCTGCTTTTCTTCACTTTTCACTCCATCATGAAGTTTACAACACACTCTTCAAACTTAAATGGCTATTTTATTTGTGGTCAGAGAAAAAAGCAGCATCATTTAGTCACTTTTCCTCCTTGTCTGATGCCTTTATATGGCCAAATCTCTGACAATTGTCAACACTGTACGAAAATCTTTATATAATTTGCTCACAACATCGGAGATTCGATCAACTATTTTGCAAAAACAGATGGTCATCAACACCAATATCAAGATTCAAACATGTTAAATAAGATCTCAAATTCAAATATTATAGATGAAAATTAACTATAAATAAAACTAGTACATACTTTATTCTTAGAGCATGATAGTTTTTGCTTTGCTTAATCTCTAGATAAACTTCAGTCATCCATGTTAGCTTTCTTAACAAGTGAAGTAAAGACTTTCACAATATCATGCACACAAAGAACGTGGAAAGTTAATGCAAAGTTTGGTTCAAAAATATCTCAACCCATCACGTTTTCTTTCCTCTTTATACAAGCTAGACGAGAGTATCTATGAATCTGTGGATCCATAAAACCGTCACATGCAAATTTCACTGGAAATAATTTCTTGAGTCTCGATCTATATAAGTAGTGAATAATAATGGTGAATTGCTTCCTCAAAGGCTGTAGCTTACATATGTGGTATCACGGTAGAAGAAAGTGTTCCACTTTGCACCCAAATACACATGGATTCACACACAAAAATTATAAAGAACAAGTTCTGTGGAAGTGGCCCTTACACCAAGCAATAACTTAAGTGAACTAAACTTTTCACCAAGATATTATAAGAAAAACACACACATGTATATAACCCAAATGCTAGGTTAAAATACAAAAATGACATTATATAAAGAATTATTTTTTTCCAAAATAGACATTCTTCACTACGTTTTTTGTAATTTTGTTTTCATTAGTTTTAATTGGGTGTCTCGTTAGTTGTTTTACTTTGTCTTCTTTTATTTTATTTCTTGAAACTTTGCTTGTCTTTTTGAAAAAGAAAAATATGAATAATTATTCTAGATGGCTAGCTTTGAGATATTGGCACTTAGCACGTGACAACGTGCTTTTGGCATGCTATTGTAACCAGTATACCAAATTACTAGCTACCGTAGTGCATGTAGCAACAACTCAGTGCCAAAATAAATTAAGCACGTAAGTACCTAACCAGGTGTAAGATCACGCATCAGTTTAAGTCATATGATGGAAAAAAAAATGGAAAACATTGGTTTAGAAATAATTTTCCACGTCCAACATGAACAACATAGATTAGTTTGATCAGTTATAATGTGGTCCCCTTTAACGTTGCAAAACTACTAGGTAGATTAGTTATCAGACAAGGATGACGTAGAAGAACAATTATAAAGCACCAATCTTAGTTTTGAGACAAATAAAGTGCAGAACATGGAAAAATCTTACTCCAATAAAGGAGAGTATGTGATAATTGTTGAACTAGGGAAGGCAAGTAAACGGGCCTAGCACTCGTTGCTGATTATGGTGCATCACATTCATGGTCCTTCCTAGCTAATTGTTCTATATATTATGCATTTCACGTTACAAAAATTGGAACTCAAAAGGCAAGGGTGTGAAGAAGGTCGAGAGAGAGGAATATGAGAAGGGAAATAAAGGAGGGGACAAGAATATATGCGCCTTGCACACATGAAAAGCTAGGTCATTGACCTAACCATCCAATGCCCTTATAATCCACCTTGTACACCTTTGCAATTGTTCTAAATTGGCCAACCAAGGGAAAACTTTATGAAAACAATTAATGTGTGTATTTCTTTTGAAGTATATAGAATGTGAAACCTTAAATGCTAGCTAGATCTCACTATGCTCCTTTCATGTTAATGGATCATTGCATAAGCATAGATTTATAACATTAAGCTTTTAAAGGAAGAAAGGCAATGGATTCTCTTGTATGAGTCAAACTAAATTGTTAACCAGGAGCTAGCACTATAGAAGTTGAGTTTTGGGTTTTGACCATCCCAGTGCTACATTCTTTTATTTCTATGGTTTTGCACGCTCCACGCAACGAAAGGAAAGTGAATACAAGAACAGGGCTAGCACCTGTGTTGGTCTATCCTGAATTATATTGTATACTTACAAAATATCCAATGGCAAACTTCCCACAACTTTCTTACTGATTTTAAATAGGTCCTACATGCCCTACTAATTTTCACAAATTCATCACATTTTGTCTTTCTAATAGCAAACTCGTTATGAATTTAAATCGGGTCTCATAAAATTTTTACTCTTTTTGAATTGCCTTCTTTAAGAAAGTATTTGTAACGAGGTTGATCTTTTAGATAACATGTGCATGTTCATATTTAAATATCTTTGTAGTATCTAGATAGGTAGCATATGCTTCAATCCGAGTTTTCATATTTCCTCCTTTGTAAGCTTTATAAGTGACTCCTAACAAAATTCTTAAAATTATTATGAATTTTAATTTATCGACATTAGCGGTGTTTTTGATTGACGATTCAATTCATATTTGACTTAGAAGAATAATTTCTTTTAAGGACTATTTAATGAATAAAAAGGTTAGTTCTAAAGAGAAGAAATTTAATAAAGCTTAAAAAGGCTTTGATTTTTGTTTTTCAAGTTTATCCTATTAGAAGATCATGAAAATTGTTTTAAGAACGAGTTCACAATCTTTTAGTAAAAATCTTCAAAATAGATATCCAAAAGACAACTCAAGTAATAGAAGAAGTTGTGAATACTTAATTTATATGTTTTATAATTTTTAAAGGATTTACTAATCAAAATGAATTTCAAATACTATTTCTTATCACTTTTAACTTACCTAATTTTTCTATCAGCAATAAAAAAATAAATTAATTAGAAATATTTTAGAAATACTTCAACATTATTACAAAATAAGCTGTAATAGTCAGCAATTTGTAATAAAACCTAACATGTCCTTAATAACATGATGTTTTGGACATGACATTTAGATTAATTGCATTTTATAATAAAAACTCATTGATATATCCATCCCAATTTAGGTTAAAAGTTATGGATTTGGATTAGATATCTGTTTGAATATGATTCATACTCTTATTAGTGATTGTTACTTTTGTAATATTCATTATAGATTTATAACATGTTTGTGGAAATATTTGGATAAATTGATAATTTTAGAAATTTTGGCCTAAGAGAATGAATTTCATACAATTGGATGTGAAATTGTTTGGTAGTCCATAGAAAAATTAGGTCAATTTTAGAAATTTTGTGTAGAAGAATTGTACAAGTAATTAAAAAATCATTATATTTATTTTGCATCCGTTTCATAATAAAAATAGATTAAATGAAGTGGGTAAAGGATTGATTGAAAGAGCAAAATAAATAAAATGAAAGGAAGAAATGACTAAATAGAAAATTAAAGTGATACAAATAAATCGAATAAAAGGAAGAAAATAGATAAAATGAAAGGACAAAGATGATTAAATAGAAAAATAAAATTTTAAAAACATATCAAATAAAGAGGACAATATAAAAAAAAATGACTGAATAAAAAATAAAATAATTAAAATTAGTACATCTCCATGATTTTCAACTTGAAACTTAAAATAAATGGATATAAAATTTAAAGTTGTGACCTCCTATAAACCTTCTTCAAACAAGTATTTATAACACTATAAATTTAATAAATTATTGTACCAATAAAACTATCATAAACAACATCATAATTTATATAGACAACGTTCTCAATCAAACGAGGAAATGGTAATATTTTTGAAAAGGAAAGAAATCCCTTTTTCCTTGTCATCCCTCTCACTCAAAGCAAAAGTTCCATTGTCCCTCGTCAGCCAAATCTCTCTCTCTCTCTGAATTGCACATGGTTGTAGCTTCGCATGCCTGGATTACAGTGGCTTAGTAGTCTTGGGTCTTGGCATCGCTTCTGGGTCGTAGTGGCATTTCACTGCTTCCAGATATTTTTGTTCCTCATCTATGAAAATTAATCTATACATTTAATTTCACGAGTTATTTTTTGGATATTAATTTATTTTATACTGGTGCAATTTATTTAGAAAGTTATTCTAATATGTGTTTCTATACGTTTTCGTATTGTTGATTTGTTGAAGGGTTATCTTCCCCATTTTCTCCATAATTATTAGTATTTCATTTTTAGTTAATGGTATTTATCTTGTAATTTTTTAGCATGGGTCATAAGACTCCTATAATCCTAAAGTAACCTGCAAAAGCACGTACCAAAAAAGAAACTAAAGATGCGTTGATTCCATTTATGCCCTAACTAGGATGGTGGAAATATGATTTTGGAGAGAAACTTGACTTTAACCGAATCTCAACCCTCCTAAAGCAGCACTTGCAATGCTTAGATTCGAAGATAAGAAACATCATCATTAGCTAACTTCTAACATGCCAAATATACTAAGAAGAGATTGCAAACCATAATATCTCTGTTCGTGGCATCATTACATGCAAAACCGGCGCTTTTAAAAAACTTTAGATTGATGCGACAGTTTTTTGCCTTCATTCAATCTAATGAGTTGCTGACAGAGAAATCTAAACTTTTAAAAAAACTTTATATTGATGAGTCTGTTTCTTTTTAAAACAAAAATTTAAGAAGTGTTACTTTCTCAAGAAGACTAAAAAATATAAAAAATAAAAATAATTCTTTTAGTATTTTTTTTATCAACAAAAATAAAATAAAATATTTGAAGATACTGTTAGAAAAAGTGTATCTTCAAATCTCTATTGTTTTCTTTACTCCCTAAAACAAAAATTAATGATAAACAAATTTACTGTATGATGAATGATCAATTCAACATAATCAATTACAAATGTTGTCAAACTTTTTTATTAATATTTTTATTTTTATTTATTACAGTAAAATAAATAATTAATATAATATTATTAAAATAAGAATAAAAATAAATAAATCATAATTATTATTAATTTTTCACTTAAATCTTCTGACTTTACCTTAATCCAAAAATAATTCCAAACAACTTTCATTTTCTTTTCTTTTTCTTCTTCCACTCTATTTTTTATCTTTTCTTCAGATTTTCATATGACACCCATTCAGTTCTACAAACTGCAGATGATAACTCTATTTTGAATGTTACGTCAAAACAGCTTTCTAAACGTCATCGTGAATGGGTGAAAAGAATATGATACAGCTTTAAGCTTTTATAGAGTGGCTCAGTAATAATTCATTCTCTCAGAAAGTGGTTTAAATAGTGTATATAAAGAAAAGTTTACCGGTCAGGATTGTGTGGGTAAGAGATTTCAATCATTAGTCATAAATTTAAAAAAAAAATGGTAACCACTTGGTCCAAATAGAATTCTAACTAACACAACTTTACTATTTTTGATAAATAAATAATTAAATAATATAAATTAACGGGAAAAACTTTATAATAAGAGTTCAATTTTAAGAAGTAAAAAGTGAGATCATAACTAAATTAGTAAAACAAATGTAGTTCTTTAAGCAAGTACTGATGAAAAGGTATATAAATCAATACTACAAACAAAACCCTCAATAGTTACCAAATTCTTTATTTCACCTGTACATGTGGGTAGGTATTGCCAACAAAAGTAGCTTTGGTCTTTGAGATTTTGTTACTATCCAACTCTTCTAAATTTGTTAGTTTGAAAAAACTGTGGCCACTTAATTAGTGTATGCAACAATAGCTGACAACATATTAGGGTGTAAATAGTTCTTCCCTACCTCTGTTTAAAAAACAAATGCTAGGGTTTAGACTGAAAAAAAATCTATATATGGTAGGGTTACGCTAACATTTCAAGCTTTTTGAATTAATTCTATAGATATTTTAAAATATATATTAGGCGTGTAAAGGAAATGCACAATCAACTATTTTTCATAATCATTTTTCAAATGATTTTGAACACAAAAGATAGAACTATATTTGATTACCAAAAATAACTATTTATTTTATGAAAACTAGTATTTAATTTACTATGTTCAAGTTGAATATTACTAAACTATGAATTTTTACTTCTTGAAATTTTAATTGAATGACTTGTTTGAGTAAATTTATTTACTTATATATTAACTTTGTGAATTTTTTATTTTATATTTAGAATAGTTATATAAACTTATGTCAGTCAACAATTTGATTTAATATAGAGTTAAAAATCATTAATAAGGCTAAAAACAATTTCACCAATGTTTTACGAGAATTCAAAGTAAGTTAGTTGATAAATTAGGAGGATTATACTAACAATAATTATTAATATATTTAATTTTTATAAATAAAAAATATATAATCTTAATACAAAAAATTAATTTTTATTAGATTTTGTTTAAATTTTGTTAATAGTGACATAATTTAAAATATCTTTAGTTTTTAGTATTTGTCAAGTTATTTATTAGAAAAAAAATTAACGCTAAAATGTAACTAACTTTCTTTCAATATACTGATACAAATAATAATATAATGGAACTAGAAAAAAAAACATATACTTGACAAGGGATTTCAGCGAGGCTATAACTAATTCACAGACCACGAAAAAGTGAGGAGGAGCATTGGGCCTTTGGTCCAAGAGGCTAGAGAATTATACATGCTAGAAGGGCAGAGACTGTGTGTAGAATGTGAGTTCTCCTCTTCTCTTTTATTGAGTTCTTCATTCTCTCATCTACTATTCTAATTTCTTCTAGCAGCATCATGGCTTGTTGTGATTCTCATTTCCAGGTGATATTGGCGATTCAGAAGAATGATCAAATAATACTGGTTGCTATAATAGTTTTCGTTATTCCTTAGTTGTTGTTGTTATAGAATAAGATTTTATTCAAAGAACATATATGAACAATATTGCACACATACTGTTTGTTGGTATTTCCTGTTGATTTTAGATACAGATCATATCATTGGTGCTTTCACTGAGTTACTTATGACTGACAACACAAGAATGAAAGAGATGCAAGGAAAACTGAAACGTCTTTCGAAGGCTATGGGTTTCATGATCTATTTATACAAATGGATGAACGATTTGAGAAGATTGATCAGCATTTGCAGGAGTTACATCAACTACTCCTGAAATCTTAGAAGGACTCTCATGTACAGTCTTCCACGTTAATTCTTTCCAATCCTCGCTCTATAAAGCTGGATTTTTCACGGTTCAACTAGTGATGACACAATGACTTGGTTGTACAAGGCTAAAAAAGTTTTTCACATTATACAACACTCCCGATGAGCAAATTGCTTCTATTCATCTTGAAGGAAAAGTCTTACCATGATTTCAATTACTAGAAAAAGCACACCAAGTACCTGATTGGCTATCGTTGTCCACTGTCATTCAAATCCAGTTTGGCCCATCTCAATTTGATAATCCCCATTCGGATCTGTTCAAGCTAAAGAAATCCTCTACAGTGGCAAACTATTATGCTTCCTTTACTGAGTTAGCTAATCAATCATATGGGTTAATAATTCTGTATTGCTTGATTGTTTTATTGGTGGATTAATACTTGAATTGAGACATGAAGTGATATCCCGAGCCCCTCACTCATCACTCCAGGCTGTGTCATTTGCTAAACTATTTGAGGAAAATTTTCACCCATCATCCCTAGCTCCTAAACACAAATTTCCTTACTTTTATGCCAAATCACTTATACAAAATACTTCTAAACTTTCATTAACAACAAACACAAACCCACCACCATTACTTCCCACACCATCAAAACCCAACAACTTAAAGCGTTTAACCCTAGTTGACATTCAATCCCATCGAGAAAAGGGTATTTGTCTTACTTGTGATGAGAAGTATTCCCCTACTCATCAAGGTGCTAATAAACACTATTTCTTAAGTCGGACCCAAATGTACAAAGCCAGCAGATTGTACAAAGTCAGACACCTCATTTATCATACAATACCACAGTGAGAGGCATGATTAGATCCACAAGATTTAATTACCAATGACCCGTACAGAGAATTTTCATCCGCAGCAGGACCTAATTCTAAACTTCAACACAAGCAAGGTTTTTGGCTTTGGGAAGGCAGATTATTAATCCCTGCAACTTCCACCATTTGACATATGATATTAAAGGAATTTCATGACTCTTTAGTTTGTGGACATGCTGGTACTAAAAGAACTCTAGCTCGCATAGCAGCCCAATTTCTTTTGGAAAGGGATAGCTCAAGATGAGCAACAATATGTGAAAGATTGTATAAATTGTCAACAAGTTAAATATAGCACTCATCCTCCTGTTGGCTTGATGAAAGCAACCGCTACCAATTCCTAAGCATATATAGCGGGATATTGCCATGGATTTCATTATTGGGTTGTCATTGTCTCATGGTTGTTTAGTTATTTTGGTTGTAGTGGATTGTTTTCAAAGTTTGCTTATTTTATTCCTCTCACAATAGATTTTACAACAAAGATGGTAGCAAACTTGTTAATACAACATGTTATTAAAATTCATGGTGTTCCACACTCAATTATATCTGATAGAGACAAGCTCTTTACTAGCCGATTTTGGCAACATTTGTTTACTAGACAAGGGACTCAGTTGGCAATGAGTTCCTCATATCATCCACAAACAGATGATCAATCTGAGATTTTTAATAGGTGCTTAGAAATGTACTTGTGTTGCTATACTCAGCAGAATCCAAAAGACTGATATAAGCTATTACCTTGGGCAAATTATTGGTATAATACGGCTTCTGAATCTGTTATAGGTATGACACCATACAAGGCTGTTTTTGCTCAAGATCCACCACCAATTATCAAATATGAACCTCAACCAGCAGATAATCTAATGGTACAACACCAGTTACAAAATCGGGACAGATTATTTGGTGAACTTAAAGAATAACCTCCTCAAGGCACAAAATAGCATGAAGTATAGAGCTTATGGTAAACCTAGAGATATTCAGTTCTTAGTTGGTGATCATGTATTTGTGAAGTTACAACCTTACTGCCAAGGTTCAGTAGCCTTGCGTAAAACTCAGAAGGTTGGTATTGCGCTATTTTGGACCATTTAGGATTCTTGAACGCATCGGTCTAGTTGTTTACAACTTAAAATTGCCTGATACAGCGAAAATACATCTAGTATTCCACATTTCTTTACTAAAAAAATGTGAAGGAGCACCTCAACAACAGAGTATCCCTGATCTATGTTACTTTACTCAATGATGACAAAAAGAAATGGTGCTTGGTTGTTAGAGGTACTGATTAAGTGGAAAAAATTGTCAGAGAAAGAGGCTACATGGGAAGGGAGCATGAAATTCAACGACTTTATCCTTACTTTGACCTTGAGAACAAGGTCAATTTCAATGGAGCAGATATTGATACAAATAATAATATAATGCGACCCAAAAATAAAAACATACACCAGTGAGGCTGTAACTAATTCACAGACCACAGAAAAAAGTAAGTAGGAGTACTAATATATGCCAAAGGCCCAAGAGGCTAGAGAATTATACATACTAGAAGGGCAGGGGAAGAGACAGTTTGTGGAATGTGAGTTCTCTTCTCCTCTATTATTGAGTTCTTCATTCTCTCATTTACTATTCTAATTTCTTCCAACATCATTAGTTATTGTGATTCTCATTTTTAAATGATATCAGAGATTAAGAAAAAAGATCAAATATTAGTTGCTATAATATTTTTTGTTATTCTTTAATTGTTGTTATAAAATCTGGTTGGTTTTATTCAAATAACCTATATGAACAATATTGCACACATGCTTAATTGCACTAACAATTAATAAAATTAAATTTTTTATAACAACACTATGATTTGTTATTATAGTAAATTAAATATGTTAATATTAATAACAGGTATTTTTCATGTCAGTAATAAGAATTCAAAGTCATTGTAAAAATAAATTAGTGTTGATTATGACATTAATGAGACTATAAAGTGGCTAGTAAAATAACAGGAACTATCAAAATGACAAGTATTGTTTGAGACTTTAATATTATTAATGCTGTTAAATCTGTAATAATTGTTTATAATTTTGGTGGTCCTCTGAAAACAATGAGCATAAATTTTGCTTTTTCTGGAATTGGTCCTCCATAGATTTTTTGTATATTTTTCATACCAAAACGGAAAACAAACAAACAATCAAACAGAGGAAGTACATTTACTTAAATTTAATGTCATAAATTACCCATGTTTTTATGGTAATGCCAAGAATGACCTCAAAAGTCCATCTTTTGTTATATTATAGTAACAAGATGAGATTATAATTTTAGGAGGCTAACAGGGAAATTGATTGATTTATTTAAGATTCACTTTTATAAGGTGAATACTACTTTATTTTTAATTAGGGATTTATCTACAGATGGATTTCTGACAGGGATTGGTGAGATGAACCTGACAAATATTGAACATTCCCTTCAGTTTTCCAACACAGACACCACAAGGGGATTTCAACGTAATGTCTATTTCACTATGTGGTGGTATATGTACTTGCCTCACTAATCAATGAACATTGATCAACAGTTAGGTTGAGCTAATCCAGACTTGATAATGTGGATGAACTGTTCATCAATTCCATAGCTAACTGTGCCGTCTCTGATACCTTTTTCTCCTCGTTCAAGCTCCTCCAGCAATCTGAAGTTCCTCAGAACTTATGGGGGCTGAACAAGCTTCCGGTTATGAGGAGTTGCCATCCCCTTCTTCAGCTGGATCAGTATATCCTCCATGGTGTACTCTCTTTGCCAATTTACAAGACCAAACTTCTTTGGTTCAACCACTCCATTTTCATTATTAACACAAGTCATGTTGATCCGTGAATGAAACCGAACACTTGGGCTTTTCTGGGTAGTCCTTATAACAAAAAAACTGAGGACCAGATCCATCTGAATTTCTCCATCAAGGTTGTCTTTCTTGAATTTGCTAAACATATATATGTATAGTTCATACAAGTGTCAATTTGCTCACTCGTATCATTCTTGGAAGACATAGAGAATATTACCTAATTTCTAAATCTTTGAAACATTCCAAGCTAATGCAGATCCGTATAATCATTTTGAGAAGTTTTAAGTTTCAATCATCCTTATTTTGTACAATAGTCTTTAATTTCTTTCAACAATCTATTTTTTTTTTCATTGCTGTTAAAAAAAAAATCTATTTATTTTTCAGAAGATTGTAGCAAGTTTGATATTAACTATACTTATACCCTCCTCACTTCATGAAGACCAGCCCACCAGAAATGATTAAAATAACAATGAAATGACTAGAAAAGATAAGCGATGCTAACTTTTAGTTTGTGGCATGTAGACGAGAAGTTATTGAGAGTACGTTGTCAAAGTATTAATTTTGAAAGTTATTTTAATATCATAAATTTATTTTCACTACTTTGAAGCTTTCATACATTTTTACACTCTTTTAACCCTTCATGGTTGTTGCATATAGACGATCTTTTATTATTTTTAGATATTTCTCAGAAAAGATCATTTAATTGTCCTAGTACTTAAAATGTTAAAGTAATAAAATTATTATAAGACTGATTTATCACTGCTCAGGATTTCTTCATGAATAATGCATGTAGAGAAAAAGAAGATTATATATTATATAAGAAGAATTACATTTACCTATAATGAAAATTTTGTTAGTATATAATAGATAAAATTCGTAAATAATTTAAAATTATCTTCAGATACTAATGAGCTAAAATTCATAAAAAATTAGGATGTAAATAATTTACCAACAAATTTTATCTAAATTCCCTTCAAATTTTCAACACATGCACCACAATGGGATTCCAACATAAAGTTTATTTCACTATGGTATACGTAAGCGTCTCACTGCATGGAACTGGAAAGAAAAAATAACAAATCAATAAACATTGATATCCGATTAGGTTGGGATAATCTAAACCCTTGTTTACTACAGTGACCTGATAATGTGGATTAGTAATGGAGTAAGAGAGTACCAAGATCAATCTGAATTTCTTCATTAAGGCTGTCTTCCTTGGATTTGCTAAACATATATATGTATAGTTGATACAAGTACCGTTTTGCTCACTCTTATCATTCTTAGTTGGCGAAGAGAATATTATCTTATTTTCACATCTGTGAAACATTCCAAGCTAATGCTGATTTATATAATGGCTTAGAGAGGATTTTAGTTTCAATCATCCTTATTTTGTACTCCTCTTTAATTTCTTGCAACAATCCATTTAATTTTCGGAAGATTGTGGCAGGTTTGATATTGAAGGAGATGAGAAACACATGTAAATTTTTTTTTTAAACAAAAATATTAATTTTCAATTATTTTTAACCACAAAGATAAAATTATAATCTTTCAATTTTTTTTAACTAAAACAAAATTAAAATATCAAATCTTATCATTTTTTTTTATCCAAATAACCTAACTTTCTAAATATTTTTATGAGAATCAAGAGTTTAAGTTTAATAAGACTCAAGAACATGTAAATCTAAACAATCCAAATGACTCTTTGCAAATTACAATTGGACCAATCATAGAGATGTTCTTCCTCCACCTTCATAAATTTACCTCTATATTTTGCAAAAATATTGAAAACGTTCTTTTTGCATTTTTCAATCCAGAATATAAAAGTTATATTTTGGACTGTACAATTTGAAATACAATTTTTTTTTATTTTGAATTGTATAATTCAAAATATAATTTTTATTTTTATATTTCGGATTGTACAATTCAGAATACAAAAAGAAAATTATATGTCAAATTGTACAATTCTAAATATAAAAAAATTAGAAGGCATAGGGTTAGTTAAATTTTTTTGTTTAAGAATATAAGAGTCAATTTGTGGTGTATATGAATGTACAGAGAGAAAGTATGGAGGTGTAGGAAGAGTGTGCCCCAATCACAAGGTCAAGGAACATAAAGCTTATGGAAACAGCGAGTAGGTTGGTTCAAGATATTTGGGCTAAGCAAACAAATTTGAAGACTGACTTTGAACCTGATTTCGTTCTTAATTTGATATGAGCTTATAAAGGATTAAATCAATGAGTTTTGGGCCAGAAATAGTCCAATTAAAGCGTGGGATCCATGTGTCATGTGTCACCAGATTTATTTAAGTCTAAATGAACTATTTTGGGCTAAGATTAAATTATGAAGAGTTAGCCTTTATTTTGAACAAATTTTAAAGATTTTGTTTTGATTTGTTTTCCTCCACCTCCATAACATAGTAAAGAGACAATTTTATCCTTAAATTAAAACATAATTTAACTTCATCCCTCACTTTCATCTTTACTGTTCTTTGCCACATCTCCATTCTATACTTCTAAGACCTCCATTTATTGTTTCATTAGTTTAAATTATTTGAAGAGTTTGAGTGTATGGGATGTAATCTTCCAGATTTCATATTCTATATTCCAATATATAAAATATTTTCTTTACACACAGGATTGTAGAATCCATAAGGTAAATCTGAATTTGATATTATCTTTTCGATTCTACAATATAATATGCTAACCAAAAAAAATATTGTAACACCTCTTTTTGAAAAAAAAAATGCTTTGCATGCATACAGTGCCTACATACCCAAATCAATCTCAAAACAACTTTCACAAATTTTTAAGTAAATGAGACAAAGTAAAAATTCATCTCAAAACAACTTTCAGGAGTTTCATAGTAAAAGAGACAAAAGAGGTGTACACACTAAAAGATGAAGACTAAGAGATGAAGAAAGAGGGTTAATATTTTTTATTTTTTTTTACGTAAAGACAAAATTGTAATTTTAGAAAGATACGGAGTACAAGAAGAATCTATGGAAGTGCATAAAAAAGCACTCCTATTGCATTACTTTTCCATGAGGCTTAGAGTAGTTTTAGTAAATTGTGCTTTTCCTTTTCCTTTTCATGTAATTAATTAATCATCTGAAACTGTGTCAAAATACAGTTGATATATTAAATTAAGAGACTTGCAAGATAATGAAAAGTCAGGTTACCTTTTAGAAAGTATCAAAAGTATACTTAAAATACTAATTTTATTTTGAAAATGTCAGAGTTATTCAAATACTTTTTATTGTAAGATTTATATGATGTTGTCTAATATTTATGTCTATATATATTTCATTCAATGTATAATAGATATTATATTTCATAATATTAGATTTATTCTATCAATATGATTAAACATTTTTATTTAGTGTTACAAAAATTAAACAAAACTTTTATGTTTAAATAAAAAACTAAAATTTTATCTTTTAATTTAAAAAAAATTGTTTTTCAATTATTTTTAATCACTAAAACAAAATTAAAATATTAAATATTATCATCTTTTTCTTAATTCAAATAATTTAACTTTTTTTCAACTTAAAATCATTTTTTTAAATCCGGACAAAATATTAAAGATCATAAAATACTTTTATATATAAAATTTGGAAAAGATTAAAGATTTTAGTACGGATAAGTTTCTTTCTTATCAGTGTGAATGTCCATGTGTTGTTGTTATTTAATATCGATTAAATTAAATCAGACAAAATTTTAAAATTTAATAAGCATAATTTAACAATAAAATTATTTTTCCATTTTGATTTATTTAATTTTTAACTTCAAATTTTTAAGTTTTTATCAGATATACCATACAAGGGACAAAGAAAAACATTATTATAATTTAAATTTCTTCCTCCCTTGGATGCTGATTGCTCAGTAGTTCAAGTTTTAAACAGTGTATGGTTGCCGCCCCCAAGCCCCAATACCTTTAGACTGTGAGGCTCAGGTTACTCCTATAGATAGTACCGTCATTATTGTGCATTGCATCTCCTCTTTGCAAAACAAAAAAATGGGTCGAAGAGGTTCTTCAAGCATCCAGAGGACTCAGCCGAAGGTATGTCATTAAGATCATTAACAGTGTTTATATGAAACTGTTTTTTTTTTTTATTTTTATAGAGGAATAACTCACTGACAACGCTTTTGTGGTTTTGTTTTGAGTATTTGGTTTTTATCAT
>Ga0099824_1001216_pt1 | contig 35408 bp, 18 predicted proteins | sample SiratrowhiteBW_FD_76837 | JGI IMG/M metagenome (GOLD analysis project Ga0099824, IMG submission 76837) | Root nodule microbial communities of legume samples collected from California, USA - Siratro white BW | ecosystem: Host-associated > Plants > Roots > Nodule | place: USA: California... | reverse complement strand
GTCCAAAAAGTCTAGAAACCAGACCTCGTGTCCTGTTTTAAGAAGTTGATAACCCGTTAACGGAATCCGGGGGTAAGAGTTTGCCAGAACAGGACAAGGTGTTAAGTTTATGTCTTTTGTCGCGAGGTTAAGATAGGGAGCCAGATCTGTACAGTAAGCTCCCAACTACGATCGATTCTTAAGTGTCTGGTAAACTGAGGCCACCTCAGCCAAAAAGCCTGCTGGAAAGAACTCTACTATGTCATCTTCCTTAATATTTTCCTCAATTACACTAACCTCTCCTCTTGTTTTTAAAAATTACACGAATTTTCCTCATCTTTGATTTCTGATCTGTTAGGAGGGGTACATGTCTATACAAAACTTTAGTAGGAGGGTATTCATCTGATAAGAATTTGAAACAGGTCATTTAATTTCTAACAGAAAGCTAGTGATAAATTTCCAGTGCCCCAAAGCTCAAAGATTAAAAAGAACCCTTAGCACAAAATATTTGTGCTAGAAGTACTGAATACAACTGTGTCATAAAGAATCACAATAGTGTTGGGAGATTGGGCTCAAAAGATAGCCTCAATTCCATTAGTTCAGTGGCATTTTTTGGTGGAAAATGCATAAATAACTGTCATAACCTGAACTCTAAGACAGTGCATTAGTTGTTGATAGTTGTCAACCGTATCTTAATTGTCACGCTTCTATCTCGATTGTCCATTCACCACCAGTTTTTTTATTTGATGAAAAAATGCTTTTGCTCAGTCTGTGCAAGACCATGGAAATTAATCTTCCAAGTTTATTTCCCTTCTTTTTATCCTTAGTTTGAAAGCAAGTTGCATCCCATCTCGTTTCTTAGAGAACTCATGTCAGTTGGGATAGCCTTCACAATTTTATTTATTTTTGCCTTAATTACCTTTATATGCCACATGAAAAATAGTAATAGGAGCATCGATCCTAGCAATAAACTAGTTGATAGAACACCCTTATCATGTAATCAAAAAATAGGGATGGATACTTTCAAAGCAGGACAGGGTTCCTCAACAGAGAGCGTAGAAACATCCTTGCCTGCCTATCTATCTTGCCTAATTCCTTGCAACAATCTACATTCATTACCATCAAAATGTACTATTATTAGGAGTTCCAATCTGGGCAACAAAATATTCCCTTTTTTCTCAACATAAAGGATTTGATAGATTCTCCACTGAAGGAGAATGGTGTTGTTTCAAACTTCTAATTTAGACATCCTTGCCTAGCCAGCTAGCATAGTTCCTTGCAACAATCTGTCTTCTTTACCATCAAACAAAACAATACACCATAGCATCACTGTTCTTTATATTTCAAAAGCATCTGTCTTTTTATTTAGTTAAGAAATGGAACTTGACTAACAAGCGGCCCATCTAAATCTTTCCATTTCATGAAAATTCAGTATATTCATTAATCATACTTAAATATTAAATCAACAAAATCTTGATACCTGGGTCTGAACCATTCCAATACGCTGGGCCCTGAACACAGCTACTGTGTTAGCAATATCTACAGCAGACATATCACCAGCAAGTATTCTCTGAATTGTGTTGTGAATTGTGCAGTATGTTCCAGTTCTACCAATACCTGCACTGAGTGTGAGAGTTTGTCTCAGACATAGTGCACGTGATTTATTGTCATCATCACTGCTATAAAGTGAATAAACACAGAAAAAGAAGGAATGAGATGAACCTGCAGTGAACCACTATTGGACCAAGGTTTGGTGGTAAATGGTATAATCTTTTCAAAATTTCACGCACAGCTAATGTATCTTTGGGAACTCCGTGGTCAGGCCATTCGGGATACTGAATATGCAAAACAGATAATGGAGCATCTTCTACCTGCAACAATAGATAAAGATAAGCATGAAACAGGACGCTATACACCTTGAAGATGGAGACAAATTTTGAGTGCCTTCCAAAATCAAAACAAAATATTGTGATATTTTTTTCTTTTGATATAAAAGGAAAATTTATAAGGGGGGAAATATGATATCTTGAAATAAGGTAAACCCCAGATATATATAGCTTGGGATGAATAATATTTCAGGCTAGTACGCGTAGATGCATCAACCAAAACCAAGTTAACAACTAAAAAAGTAGTTTTCCATCAATCAATGCCAGTAGGCTTTTGATCAATGGTTTCTTTCAAGCTTCCTGTGTCTATCTAACTCAACACCAATTTGTCATCTCAAGACCACAAAATAAAATATTAATAAAACAAAATAGATGAAAGGTTATCGTGAAGGAATTTTTATATTAGTGCAAAAGAAATTTAATTTGAAAAAAACGGAAGAATATACAACCAAGGACAGGATAAAAAAAATCTCCAAATTAGAAGAAACTAACAAATCGAAAGAAGGTTTATTTGTTATACTTATGTTATTTGTCCTTCCTAAATGTTTAATTCAAATCACCTATATATGGGATATATAAGCGGAATAACCATTAAATCAACCACAAAACTTTGCAAAGCTATGTTTCATTATAATTAGAAGTAATCACTTTAAAGTGTGTCGTTTCTTTCATGTTGATGAAAGTACCCTTCGTTATTTATCTTAAAATATTTGAAGTGTACGCAAAAGAATACCCTAAACTTCCAAAAACAAGACCAAAGAGTCAACTGCTATATTTTAAGCATAATCTACCCCTATCCCCGGAAAAGCACGTGCACAATCCATCATATCATTAAACTTGCATAGTTAAATTTGGAGTGGCCTCTCAGGTTCAGGTGTTAACAGAAACTCTGTTGAATGGTTGAGAGATACATTATCATTAAGGATGTATTTTCAAGCATTAAGGTGAAGGGTATCTAACAAAAGTTCTGATATCCTAGGGTTTAGAGTAGGCTCGGATGTATTATAGTAATACAATTACAAAAAAAGGCCAAGAATTAGATGAAATAATAAAGTTTTCAAGAAGAAGGGGACCTATTCCCGAACCTCCCATCCACAAACTATTACCCGCGCCAGTCTGTAAAGAAAGATATATAGCCTAAACATCACAACCATTACAAGCGGAAAATCATCTGACCTCTCTATGGTTCACCTCTAAAAGGCGCAGCACCAAAGAAGTTTCGGTAGTGTTCACCCATTTACAAATAACAGAAATATTACCAACTTCTCTAGGTCCGTCCTCCGCTTGAAAATAATCTCCACACTTTACCATCTATAGAGAAAAAAAAAAAAAAATGTAATTAAAAAAATACAACGAGGAAGAAAAAATTCAGTATGTTAGTGAATAGACTAGGAAGGGCCAAGTGACAAGTACCTTATAATTATCCACCAACCTTGTAAGCATGATAATTGCAGGGCAGTGATATTGGATAATCATTTCCCAGAAATCTTCATAAGTATGTGGGAGTGGACCTTGTGTGGCTACAAACTGTGACACGTTTCCAGGGGAGGAGGTCTACATAATACATTGAAGAGGCACATGCAAGCCAATTTAACTATCTATCTAATCCCTCTAAATCTCCTTGCACAACAGCTATTTAATTAAAATCATATTGAATAAACAAACAGAAGAAGTAAATTTATACCGAGATCAAGCTTGCGTTGATATACCCCTGTGCTGCAGGTCTATAATCTGTACTCGATTTGAGAACAACCCTGTTACTGTCGACTGAAATAAGAAGTAACAAAATTCAAGGTCTTCTCCCGAAACTAACACAATAATTGAATAAACCCTCGGTAATAAATTTACATGGCAAAACGTCCGTGTATCGGTTTTTGCTCAAATTGACGGCGTCAAGAGCGACGGTGCATCTTCTCCTCATCTCACTCGGCGTTATTCTGTTTGCCTGAAACCGCAACACAACACGGTGAGATGAGGCGTTTGATATGAGAATAATGAATTAGGTTAGGGTGCGAACCTGCAGGTGTGCGAACTCCCGAGTGATGGTGTGAGGAGCGCGGAGTTTGTCCTTCAAAAGGTTGAGGGCTTGGGCGCAGTGGCTGACCTGATCCGCAGTGAGGGTGATTGGGGAGGGGTTATCGGGCGAGAAATTGAAATTCACGGGAGGTGACGCGGAGGAGGAAGTAGTGGTGGGGTTGCCGTCCATGGTGGATCTCCGGCGGGGACGAGAGCGAGTGACGACAAGGTTCCCCAGCTCCGGCGACGGTGTATTCTCAATTCACTGTTGGTCTGCACTGGAGTGGAGTTGACCTGACGCAATAACTGAGTGCGCTCTTTGCGATTCGTTTTTCCGTTTTTATTAAGCTGAGAAGTGAATGGCGTTATTCAATTTATATGGCCTCTCTAATTTGGTTTCTGAAAATGACTAAACAAAATCTTGAAACTTTAATCTGTCTTTCATGTTAGTTTGTAGGTAATCTTTCATTTATCATTTTTCTACAAAATAGACATTATCGGACTAACTGTTATATTCTTATTTTTCACACATTAACGTGAAAATACTAAATTTCTCTCAAATTTGCTATTATTTTCTTTTATTTTAAATTTCTTATAACTATAATTTTTCTTGTGAATAGTAGTGAAATCATACGAATTCCAAGTACAAATCCTGGAAGAAGAAAAAACTCGAATCTGCAAGTGTAAGAAAAAAATATACTTGGTAGCACATTACCCATCCATCAGATACAGATCAATGACATATTCTCTGTGCTCTAAGTTGGTTTTTTTGGCTAACCAATCTTTTCGCATTTTGACACCCACCATGGGTCCCATGAAACATTTGCCAACATCTTTGTTTTTAGGTCTTTGAATGAACTTAAACCTAAGAAAGTTCACCAGCTCCACTAGCACCACACATAACGTGAAACACTTCCTTTGAAGGTGGCCCTTGACGATACAAGTGCTCCTTTGATAGCGGTTTATCCGTTTGGTCGTAAGCATACAAGAACATGCTGATAGCTTTTAGCTTCTGTGAGTTGTTTAGGCGCTTTTTGTTTTCTGTTTTGATTCACGTTTTGCATGCAATTTATTCTTTCTTTTTCCTCTCTCTTGAGCTTTGTTGTTCCTCTCATATAGTTTTTACTCCCTCTATCTTTTCTTTATTCACGTAGAATATATAACGGAAAAAAATCATGCATGTGTTCTTTCTAGAACAATATATTTCATACCATTCTATTACATGCTCAAAATGGAGATTACAGTGTGAGAAAAGAGTTTCCAAACAGCAGCAACAAATCCAAATAACTGACATTTTCAAGGTGTCTATGATAAATTATTATTATGAGTTAAATGAACTCAGAATCCCTTTTTGTGTGTAGATAAAGTTTTCAGAAGTCCTCAGAGATTGCAGGAGTGAGTTATGCGAGTTGAAAGAAAAACACAAAGAAAGTAACGCAAGAGACGTCTGAGTAGCAGCCAGTTTCACCACTCCATTTTTGTATCCCACTATCGTTGGGAAAACATGCACAATTAGTCACAAAAACAGGGAGGTGCTTTAACCCTTATTTCTTTTTTTGAAGGTTCAAATCTTGAGGAACGGCAATGATGGATCCAAAAAAATTCTGAGACGTGGCCCATGGGACAAGAAAAACGGAAAGACTGCTACTTCCTGCACCTTTAAGTGTTTCTTTACCCACCTCCAGTGTTTCTTTACCCACCTCCAAAATTTTTAAGTTCTTAAAATTATCTCTAAATTTGCAGTGGATAGCCGAAATTATTCCTCTAAATCTTAAAATGTTTCCATTCTCCTTTACTGTTTCCAATCTACTGTCGTTACCTCCAACACAGCTTCAATCATTCGTCTTAATATTTGTCAAGAATTTGAGATATGCATTATTTATTGAACGTTTTTGTAGATGATTTGGATAGCTTCTGTGGGTTTTGCGATTTGAGAGTGTTACAAACGTTTGATTTTTATTTTTATACAGTTTCGAAATGGGGTATACTAGAAGTATTTCCTGATTCGGAAAACTGATTGTGATTTTCGTTTTTATATATAGTTCCGGAATAGAGTATTCCGGAACTGCTCTACTACCACCAATGCATACACTGCTGCTAAAAATCCCTCCGGCGTTACACCTCACGCACGTTCCCTAATTTCTGTGGTATCAATGTTCAGTGCACCACCTCCGTCTTCCTATACTGTTATATTGATTTAATGTCCTAAGAACAATATTATCATTACAAAGGAGTCAATTTAAGAATATTTCAAAAATTTGGCGGTGGTTTGAGAATACTTGGAGGTGCAGGAAAAAAACAGTCAAACGGAAAAAGCACTGCAAAACCATTATCTATTATTAATGAACATATATATTTTACGTTAATTCAAATGCAAATATATTTATTTTAACAAGCTTAAATGTTTCACACTGAAAGTTATTTACATAAAGTAAAGATATTTTATAACACTACATTTTACTTATTTTACTGCAATGAAGAAAAAATATTATATTTATTTATTTATTTTTATAGAATATTAGTGAAGTTATTTCAAATAAATAATATGTATATAGAATAACCTTTATATAGAGAGGTGGGGAGGGGTAGACTTATATATATATACATGTTTTGTGGATTTTTAACTTTTATTTTGCAGTCATATAAAAGATAATTCATCAAATAAACTTTTTGAGCAAGAATAAATACCGTATGAGTTCCTATTGTCGGTTATTGACTGATGGCCTATGTACGTTGATGTGTCATACTTCGTTATCAAGTTAAGTTCATCATCGGCGATTTGCTTATTGATTTTGATCTTCAAAAGATCTACAACTGATTAAATTTTCATAAGGGTATAAACACTTGAACTTCTTCCAACACGTCTTGAATGTCAGTTGTATACATATGCAGGAATTATACAGATAAAATATAGATAAAAAAGACTTAAAGCATAAATTAAATATATAAATAGCTATAAACCATGCCTTCATAAGATACACATTGAATGTTTGTAATTTAGGGTCTTTCCATATCTTTAACTAGAACTGGAGTATAAAAGTAAATGTTATTTAATAAATTTATTTAAAATTTTTCAGTAAATACTTGGATAAAAAAAATAATTACCTTGATCCCTTGGGTGGATCCAATAATAATAATCGATTTTTAATATGTTTATGTTTGATTGTCTTTACATTGCTTTCATTTTTTAATTAATGTATTCCTTGATTACAGTTATCTTGATTTATTATTGATATGAATTATTATGGAGTTTTCTTTAATATCCTAAAAAATAATTTTATAATAGAAACAAATTAAAATCTAGAATTTAGTTTTAGATATAGATGAGAAGTACATAAATATATTTTTTTTAGAGAAAAAATTTTATATAAATAGGAAAATCAGTATTGTTTTATTTTTATAAAAGTCATCAATTTTTTATTATCATTTTCCTTTAAAGTTTGTCTTTTTTCTAGACTTTTGATCTTCTTGTCATCATGTTGGCAATCAGAGAGGATCATCATAGTCATGACTAGGATTAGAGTAATATTGTCCAATCAGAACTTTAGATTGAATAAGTTTATTACCTGTCATTTTTATTCTTTGAGTCAGTTTTCAAGTCTTTATAGTCACCTAAGTATAGATTGTGATTGCATATAGTGCTCTATCATCAGGATTAGTATTTGTTGATCAAGATTTTGTGGTGTAGATCTGGCTATTTTTAAGATCCCTAAGTTTTTAAAGCTCTTTGTATATTTAGGGAAAGTTAGTTCCATGTTTTATTAATTGTTATTTTTATCTTCAAATAAAACCCTAGGTTATAAGACTTGGATTAGGGGTGACATGGTTACTAAGTTCCAAATTTCTTCAACAAGATTGTAATTAAATTGATGGGAAATTAATAGCTTTGATGATTGTTTTTGTAAAGATAATAGTTGGATGAATTGAGGCTTTATATGTTAGTATGATATTGTTAAAGTGGTATTATGTGAATGAAATAAAGGTTTATATAGAGTTATGTTTGATGAATGATATAAACTATGATAGATGAGTTTGAAAGTGAATATTGAATGTTATGCATGATGTGTGAGATATATCTTTGAATGATGAGTGATATGAAATGGTGATCGAGACATAATATATTTAGGAAAAGAGATAATGATGTTAAGATAAATACATGACCATTTTATCAATTGTTTAGGATGTGCATTGTTTGTGGATTCGCTCAATAAGGAGGTATCTCTACTGGTCATTAGAATCATATAGATAAAGTTTGTCAAATAGTGAGAGTCAAATGAGGTTCATATGATTGCGTTACAGTGTGGAAAAGAACCAATTAGATCAGATTATATGAATTAAAAAGTTCATATGACTGCGCTATGGTGTGGAAAAGAATTGATTGGACAGGATGATATTGATTGACATATTCATATAACTATGCTATAGTATGAAAAAGAACTGGTTGAACTAGATCATATAGATTAACCTTGTCTTAAGAGTGTGATGTGATTCATTTTGGATCGAGAGCTATGTGGAATTCATAGTTAAGAGTCATATGACAAGTGCGGACTTCTAAATCTTATTCAAATCTTATTCAATACATGTGAGTCTTCTGAAAGTAAAGTCAAATATCTTTGTATATGAGTTCGTGTATATATGATGAGTTGTGATGCATTAGATGAATTGTGAAAGCCAGCCTAATATATTGTAATTTGACTAGGATAAAAGTTTACTTTATGATTATATATTTTAAACTTTCTAACTTATCATTCTTTTTGTATTGTTAAATATATTATGATTGTGTGTTATAAGTGAAGAGATAATTTGATAGGTGGTATGACTGCTTAATGAATATATTTTTATTAAATCAAAAACATGGGATGTTACATTTTATTTATTTGATTTCAATATTTCAATTTTATTTTAGTTTTATAATGCATATTTTATCGCTTTTCGATCTAAATTTTGTAAGTTTTATTTATTTATCTTTTAAATCAGTGAGATACTGATTTTTTCTATCATGTAAGATCATGTGTTCTTTGGAGTTCTTATATAAGAATGATTCTTGTGACATGTAAGTAATATGAATATTGCTCCGATAGTAAGATTGCACCAATTTTTTTCTAACTATCATCCCATCATTTGCTTCCATCTCTCCCTTTCTCGGTAAGCGTAAAGGGGAACCAAGACAAGTACAAATTGAGCTAAATAATGATGTTCAGCCCAGTAGGGAGGAAAAGAAATCCGACACACAATTTTACACTTATTCAGGCTTCAATAAAGTATAACCTACCTTACTCATTTAATATTGACTCGATTATGTATTTAATTTAATCTAAAATCATCAATTACTTGACTCAATTTTCAACTAATATTTTAATAGACACAAAATTATAAATCCTCAAAAAACAACATTTTTAATATTTAAGGTTACTGGTATTTTTACATTATATTTTCAAAACTAATTAATATAATTTTCTTTCAGTGTAGTTAAAATATAATTGCATCAATACCATTCATAATATTAAATAGAGTGGTAAAAAAAGTACTTATTTATTTTTTGGGGATGTAAGAAAATAAAAAGATAATATTTCATCTATCATCTCCTTTTAATTCTTTATCAATTTTTAAAAAATACTTATTGAATATAGCAAATAAATTGATATGATGCAACACAAGGTCGAGGTGTTGGAGAAGAGGAAAGACAAAGTCTGAGGTTGTTTGTTGCACAAAAACGAGGAAGAAGATGAAGTTGTTTTACTAATAACTCATGCTATGTAAGTTAATCTAAGTGTGACATAGTACCATACTTTCTACATTCAGAGTTTAGAAGATAAATATATTTAGGACCTTAGACCCCGATCAGATTGGGTTTTTGAATATTTTTACAAATTATTTTTCCTATTTTTATTATCATTATATTTATTATTTTTAAGATTATTTTAAGTGATATTATTAATGTTATCAGTATTATTAATCTAAAAGTAAATTGAACCATGTAATATAAAATTTACATTGTCATTAGATCAGATTAATTCTATTATCATTATTATTATTATTATTATTATTATATTATTATTATTATTATTATTGGAAAATAATAATAATATTAATATTAAAATAATAATAATAATATTAATAATAATACTAAGATTGTAATAATAATATTACCAATAATAATAGTAATAATAATTATTTTAGCCGTTGAGATTTTTCATCGTTATTAGTTTAAATTTAAGTTATTTTTTTTCTTTTACTAATTTTATATTTATATTTTTTCTTCCAACGTCTTTAAGGTAAGACTTTGTCCATTATCATTTGTCCAATCTCTAAACATTAACATATTAGTTTACATGTATGATTCAGTCATTTAGTTAAATATCTTAAATTTATTATGTAATATTAAATTAATGATACATAATTATAAGATTTGATTAAATATTTAAATTTACATTGGAATATTGAATTAATTACATCTGTTGTAGAAGAAGGAAGGGATCAGTCATTTTTTATTTAATTTTCATCTATTTTAAACAAGTATTTGATAGATTATATAACTCAAAAAATAGAACCACTTCGTTTTTTCTGTACACACCTCCTTCTAGGCCCAATTCACACTTTTTCTAGGCTCAAAAGGGGACAATAATAATAATACTAATAATAATAATAATAATAATAATTTTACAGTAAGAATAAGAATAATAATAATAATAATAATAATAATAATTTTATAATAAGAATAATAATAATAATTTTATAATAAGAATAATAATAATAATTATTATTATTATTATTATTGTAATAGAAAAACTTCTTTTTGCTATGATTTCTTTTTAGTTTGTCTTGAAAAAAAATTTCTTTCATAACAGAATTGAGGAATCACAATTGTTCAATGTTCATCAAAATAAAATATTTGCTTTGTTCATAGAAAATAATTGGAAGGAAAAAAATAAAGTAGAAATAAATTGATAAAAGATAAATAAGTCAAAAATAATATTAAATTTGAAATTAGTTAATTAGATACAAATTAACGAGAAATAAAATAGAGGGATAACTTAAAAATTATATGATTTGATTGATTTAAGAACAAATATATTGCAATTAACAAAATTAAAAATTTTGATTTTTATCTGCGTTCAAAATAATTTTAATATAATATAATATGAATAGCTTGTTTTATGACATTATCTTAAGTTGAATAAATTTAATTAACTATTTAAATTTAAAATAATTAAATCGAACATACAAAATTAATCAATTATGAATTATGTATAATCCATTATATCTAAAAAATTATATTAATTAAATTATTAACATTGATATATTCTTTATGAAAAAGTAGTAATATATCTAATTGTAACAAATGTATTAAATTAGTTAAAATGAACGCCCTTTAATGCTGTTTAATCAATTTATCAAACCGTAGAGTTATAACATATTAAAATTATATTATAAAAAGTAATAATTACTACTTTTTTTTATTCTTATTCAATTCAAAATTAATATCATATAAATTTACTCAGCTCCAACGTTTTATAACATTTTTTATTCAACTTTACAAGAATATATCATGGAGGAAAGAAATATGATTTTAAATTGTAAACTATTCATAAATAATTTATTTTTTTAGTTTGAGTATAAAACCTTTTTCTTGAGTGAAATTTTTGCTCGAATGAAAATATATTCGAGACCAAGTTCAATTTTTATAGAATTCTCGATTGAGCAAAAGTAAATTGGATATTTAGTTTAATTTGAGTGTCATTCTTACTTGAGGAATAATCTCTTCACTTAAATTAAAATATCATAAGGAAGTTTTACAAAATCAACTTTTATCTATATCAAAGTATTTGTTGGAGATTCCACATCAACTAGAGATAAAATATCTCAATCATTTATAAATTGATGCAAACCTCACCTTACAATCCAGTTTTTTAAGGTTGAATTAGGCTTAAATTTCATTTTCAATACAGTATTAGAGTTTATTCTAACAAGGTTGTTGAACCTACCAGACCATCCATTATTGGGTCATTACTGGACAATCCTTACATATAAGTCTCAGGCTCAACATTCCAAGATTTGAAGTATTTTTTAAAATGTTTTCAAATACATCAAACTTACACACAAAAAAGAGAAAAACATAACCAGACTAATAACTTATATTTATGTGGATGCTTCTGAATCTAAATTTGTAGGCTTGTGTAGATAGTATAATCATTATAGTTAATAACAAAACAAGAAAATCAAGGATAAGTTAGTAACATAATATTTCAACTTATAAAAGTAAAATTAAATGAAGAAAAATAGATTTACAATTTATGTTCTGTTATAAATTTAAAATTTTAAATATCAATCCTCAAATAGAATATACATAGGTTTATCATTTAAAATCTCTAGTACTATAGTTTCATTTCAACTAAAATAATTACATAAGAGCTCGTCATTTAATCATAACGTTCAATTCAATCATTTTGAAACATTCATGGTATCTTGATTTCCTTTAAATTTCCATAACTTTAATTTCATTTTAATCAAAACAATTGCATATAAACATATAATTTAATTATAATATATATCATATCAATTCAATAATACTAAAAAGATAATACTAAAACATAGAGATTTTGAAAACATCTTAATTTTCTATATATAAACTAGTCATGTACACATTATTTCAATTCCATAACAACCTTATCTAAATGTAATAAACGTGTTATTAGGTGTATGATCCAAAATCATATTCGGAGTGGAGACATTTTATCAAGCAGTGTTGTCATTTATTGATTCAAATTTCCACACAAAAGACAATCACTATAAGAAAACAACAAAATAACATAGGCCAAAAACCCACGCAAAGTACCAAAAACCACACGCAAATACGTAAACTATCGTGCGTGGGCTATGTCCACGCTACCGAATGCAGAATTAAATATAATAAATTATGATATAAGCTTACGGAGGCGAGGCCCATGCTTATAATAAAAAAAACATATTTTTAAAAATTAAAAAAATATTTTATTTATATTTTTATTATCCACTATTAATCAAGTTTTGGACAAAGTGCAATATGAGAGAGTCAAATCTACAACCTCTCAACACTTTGACAGAACCCTTATCCATCATACCAGAAGAAGTTTTTTGTCATGTTACGTTTATTATTATACTTATTAAATAAATATATTTGGTGCGTGGGTCTGGACCCCGCTTGGTTTTATTTTTTTTAAATTTTCTTTTACGTTTTGCGTGGGTCTAGCATACGCTACTTGTAATTAATTAATTACAAACAATATTTTGGTACATGGGTCTGGCCCACACTTGGTTTTATTTTTATTTTTTGAATGTTTTTTTTGCATTTTGCGTGGGTCTAGCCTACGCTACTTGTTGCTTGCAATTAATTAATGTGTGAGTCTGACCCTCGTTTGGTTTTATTTATTTATTTTTAATTTTCTTTTGCGTTTTGCTTGGGTTTAGCCTACGTTACTTGCAATTAATTAATTACAAATAATATTTTGGTGCGTGGGTCTGACCCTCGCTTAGATTTTTTTTTTATTATTTTCTTTTGCTTTTTGCGTGGGTCTAGCCCACGTTATTTACAATAATTAATTGCAAATAATATTTCGGTGCTTGGGTCTGGCCCCCCCGTTTGGTTTTATTTTTAATTTTTTTATTTATATTGCATAAACTGTGACATTTAGAGTGTTTTATTTTTAATTACTTTAATATTTTATCCACACATCTTTTTGACAACTATTTTGTTATTTTCTTATAGTGAATCAATTCTGACAAATTTATTTATCCTAGGACGTTTATTTGTGTAGAAAATGTTTAAGTAAAAAAATTATTCTTCAATATGAAAACAAATTTAATAAATTTTGCAATATTAATTGATATAGTAAAACCAAATTAATAAAAATAATACAAATATAGTTATCATATCTCTAATCAATTTACTACTACCTTCTTCTCGCGATTTATTTGCATAAACATAACAGTGATCTCTTATTGAACTGATTTTTCACTCAAATATTAACTAATTTGTCAATTCTCCACTGACTATTAATAGTAAACGTATAAAATACACAGAAAAAAAAAGTATTTTTGACACCCTTTCTTTCATTTGACAACTAACTTTTATAATAAAATATTATGTTAAAATAAGACGTATAAATAAAATATTATAATAAAATAATAATTATTTTGAGTATGATTTGAGTTTAAGAGAAAATTGAGTGTCAAACATTTTCGACCACAAAAGTTCAGTGGGACTTATGTTTCAACGCTATCAAATTTTGACCAGGTCGTTGCCGTGCAAACGAATTATAAATCAAATTTTATTATAGATTATAAAGGAAAAGCTCTTATACTAATAATTTTATTATAAATTATAAAATTTATTATATATATATATTAATAATTTTATTAATTTGATTTTCAAGTAAAAATGTTTGTTAATCAAGAAAGATAAAAAAATATAAGTCAACACATTATGACTAAATGAATTCTTTTGTTAAGTCTAGAAAGTTATATAGGTGAGAAGGAAAAGAAAAATAATAATAATAAATAATGTTATGGGAATGATAAAAAATAAGACTAATATATATATATATATATATATATATATATATATAATTACCTATTCAACTTGTCAAATTTTCCACATATAGACTACTACTAATTTTCTACAAAAGACTGTTCCATATTGAATTAGTCAATTAATGACAAAATAGTAGAACTACTTTCCAATTCTCAACTCAAAAGTTAATCCGTGTTGGGTGCCTTGTCTTAATTGATTTGAACAAATTTTCCTTTCACAATGGGATTGAAAAATGATAACCGTTCAATGTTTATCAAGATACGATACAATCACACTTACATTTGCTTTGTTAAGAGAAAATAATGAGAGGGGAAAAAATAAAGTATAAATAAATTGATAAAAGATAAATAGGTGAAAAATAATATTAATTTGGAAATTAGTTAATTAGATCCAAATAAACGAGAAATAAAATAGTGGGATAACTTCAAAAAAATATATGATTTGATTGATTTAAGAACAAATATATTGTATATTAACAAAATTATAAATTTTATTTTTATCTATGTTCAAAATAATTTAAATATAATGAATAGGTTGCAAAAAAATTTGTATTGCTAGTTGTACAACCTACAATATAAAAGGTGTAAAAAAATTAATTGCGGGTTGTATAATCCGCAATGTATTTATTTCTTTATTACATAGGGGTTTATGCAATCCGCGAAGAGAAAAAAAAAATCACATTTACTGTCAATAAAGGCTATTTTCTTCTTTTTCTCAAGGCTAAAATGAGAATATATTAAAATTATGGAGGTGCAGGAAGTTAATATGGAGGTGCAGGAAGTCAATATGGAGGTGCAGGAAGAATCAGTCCACCTACTATTAGGTTGCTATCAGGTCACCCTTAAATATATAGTCCCACACGCACAAGTTATCCAAATAACACCAAATATTTCAATATTTCAGTATAATCTTAATTAAATTGAGAGGAACACTTTTCTCAACTGTCGCCATCAAAATTAATGACAAAAACTTAAAAAGAAAAACATAGAACAAAAGATTCATAGAATAAAAGATTTATAGAACAAAAGATTCTCAGAACAAATAAAAATCCACTTTTATTGAGATTTAGATCAATCAAAAATAAGTTTAAATTCTTCAACTAATAATCAGATTTTTAAAAAAGTTGAATCAGATTTTTAAATAAATAAAGAGACAGTATAAAAACAATATAAAAGAAGAAGAAAAGATGTGAAGATATGAGGAAAGAGGGAGAAAGATATGTTTTGTGTGGGGATTTACGTTATATATTTATACATTTTGTCACCAATAGTTTTGTACACTAAAACAATAATATATAATTATAAAATAAATTATATTTTATATTTTTATGTAAATAACATTTAATATATAAAAGTAGTTATTATTTAAAAAAATTCCATTATGTTAAAAATAGAAAATAAATTATAAGTTATTATCTTATATGTACAAAAGTATTAAATATGTATTTATGTACTTAAAAATAATATATTTTTTTACCCTAAAAACACCAATATAATATCAAAATTTCAAAAGTAAAAAAAAAAAATATTTTCAGTCATTAAAAAATAAGATAATATGTATAAATACTTAAAAAAATAAATTTAAGTTAATTATTTTGTATTAGTTTTAAACTATGTAAAAAATAAAATAAAAGAGTTTTGATATAAAGTATAATAATAAAGAAAAGTTCGTATGTATCAAAGGCTATTTTAATTACTTATTTTATCACTTGTCATCTATAAGTTATTCAACTGTCAATACAACCAAGAAATTTTTAAAGCCAAGATTAATCTTTATAGAATTAGTCAAATAATCATTGAGAAAATGCTGCAACCATCCTTTTCCAAATTTCCACATCACGGATATTAATCACGTAAAAAAAAAATCTTTTAAATTTAAAAAATTGAATATAAATATATTTAGTAAAACATCTTTAATGAAATATTCTCAGAAAAAATTAAACTCGTAAAAAAAAATCTGTCCATAAAAATAACGAGATATATTATTTAGTTATTTATTCATTTACTAATAAATAATAATGAATTATTTTTGTACTTGTATAGGAATTATTCTCGTAGAATCTAAATCCTTCCACTAAATCTAACGCGTTATCTTTTTGTCATTTTCTTTCGCCAACTATTATATATATATATATATATATATATATATATATATATATATATGATAAATTACTTAAATCTAAGATTTGATTTTCAGAAGAAATTTGTTTCTATGATATTTTATTATCAGAATCATAATTTGGAAAAGTATACATGAATGGCATTTAATAATTGTTAAAATACATTTATTTCATTCAAAATAGTAAAAGAAATTGTAAAATACTGACACAGGAAAATAGCTAATTTAAGAAGTAACTTCCATTAGGACAAAAATAAACACTTAACTTTTAAGAAGGAAATATAGAAAAAAAAAAAATCACACTTTTGAGAACCAATCATTCTTAAGTTTTCTTTTTTCTAAAACTTATAGAAATACACTATATAAGAAAAAAAATATATCAAATTTACATTTTTTTATGAATTTCCACGCAAAGGTCAATCAATCATGACAAGTCAAAACAAGTGGAAAATTTTCAAATAAAGAAATTCATTCTTCAACATGAAAACACTCCAGTAAATTTTATAATAATTAATATAGTAAAACAAAATTAATATAAATAAGGAATACACATATAATTTTCATATCGCTAGTCAATTTGTTATTACATGCTTCTCTTGATTTATTTGCATCAGTACCACATTGATGTATTATTTAACGGATTTTTTATTCAAATATTAACTAATGATATTTTGATAATGTATACAGTAAAATATATTTATTTGATATTAAAATAAATTATTATTTTACTATTATATAATATTTTATTAAATAAAATTAATATCAAATCAATGTAATTGATGAATAATGATAAAAGTACTTTTCTTGTGAATTCCCACAAATTTCTAAAAGTTTCATGCCCATTCTTTTACCTGCCTTCATTTCACAACTAGCTTTTATAATAAAATATTACATACAAATAAAATATTATAACAAAATAATAATTTTTTGGACTATGATTTGAGTGTAAGAGAAAATTGAGATTGTCAAACCATTTTCAACCACAAAAATTCAGCGGAATTTGGATGTTTCAATGCGACTAAAGTTTGACCAGGTCGTTGCCGTGCAAACGAATTATATTGCATTACTGAACACAAAATTTTACTATAAATTATAAAGAAGCATTTATACTAATTATTTTATTATAAATTATAAAATTGATTATATATTATTAATTATTAATTTCATTTTCATGTAAACATGTTTGGTAATTAAGAAAGGTAAAAAAATGTAAGTTAACATATTATAATATAATTTAATATTACAATACTGACAAAAAATATCATTCATATTTAATTAAATGAATTCTTTTGTTAAGTCTAGAAAGTTAATACTTATACACTCACAAAGAGACTAATTTTAAAGCAAATGTCAGTTCACTAACTTAATTATTTGCAACTAATTAAAAATATCCTAACTATTTTTTTACCATGTCAGTACTGTTATTTGAATTAATCCTTAATATCACTATACTTTTTCCAAATTTTCACACATCAGTAAAAAAATCTTTTAAATTCCAAAAATTGAATATAAAAAATATTTAGTAAACATCTTTAATAAAATATTCTCAGAAAAAATAATTAAACTCGCAAAAAGAAATATGTCCATAAAAATAACTAGTTATATTATTTATTTATTAATAAATTATAATGAGTTATTTTTGTACACGTATAGGAATTATTCTCTTGGGAAGAATCTAAATCCTTCTACTAAATCTAATGCGTTATTTTTTCTTTTCATTTTTTCCACCAAATATATATATATATATATCAAATTACCTAAATCCAATAGATTTGATTTTCAGAAAAGAATTGTTTCGATTTATAATATTTTATTATCGGAATCATATTTGGAAAAATATTTTGAGTATACATGATTGACACTTAATAATTTTTAAAATATATTTATTTTCATTCAAAATAGTAAAAGAAGGTGTAAATTAATAAAACAGGAAGATAGTTAATTTAAAAAGTGACTTTCATTCCAATAAAATAAACACTTACCTTTTATCAAGGAAACATAAAAAAAATCATACTTTTGAGAACTAATAATTCTTATCTTTTTCCCCTAAAACTTATAGAAATACACTATACATAAAAATAAATAATATCAAATTCGCATTTTTTTTAAAATCCTTTAAAAGTGTCTTAATACAAACGTCTTCTTGGGTGCATGATCCAAAATCGTTTCGGAGGGGAGAGATTTTATCAAGCAGCGTTGCCACTGATTGGTTGGGTAGATTCCGGAGAAATTTTGTGTAGAAATCATGCAATCCTAATTAAATTACAAAATTTAATTTGTGATTGCTTTTTATTGTTAGATATCTAAGTGTAAGTCTAAGTTATACATTAAGGTTTTGGATTAAAGGTGGTGTCATTTTTTTATATGGATTGAGATTGGTTCAGTTCTCATTCTTATTTATCTTTCAGGTATGTATTTACCCACTAAAATTATCCAACATTTATAAATATCCTTTTTATTTATTTTTGGTGTTATTTAACTATTTTTTAGTTTTGTGATGTATAATAAAATAAAAGTGTTTTTATTATATACTTATAATAACGAATAAAAATTAAAATGTTTTTGTAACAATAATATATATTTATATAAAGCTTTTTCATTGTCTTGTTTCTTTATTATTGAAAAAAAGAGATGTGGACATGCAAATGTATATCCACCGGTGATAGTTGAGAAAGATTTCTTGCAGGACAAACCCTAACCAGTTTAATTTAAGTCCTTCTGAATGAAGTTAAAACCATAACCATAGTTTGCACCTTCATTTTCATTTCTGGTAGCAATGAATTCCTTTTCCTCTCAACATACAGTCATTTTTGCATGGTTACTGTGCACACTCATGCTAAATACTGCCACATGCAACTTCAATATTGGTTGTCACCACAAAGACAAGTTGGGCCTCTTAAACTTCAAGAAAAGAGTCATAGATCCATCACAAGGAAACTAACTGGCTTCAACCAGTGACTATGCTTCCATCACTTTCAGTACTCTTGATGTCTGATTGTCAACTTAGAGACTTTAGTCCATCTCTTCAATATGCTAATTTTACTGCACTCAATTATCTTGATCTTTCTAAGAATGAATTTAGCTCAGAGTTGCCTAAATGGTTATTCAATCTTAGTTGTGGTATCTATCATTTAGAATTTCGGAGAAATTATTTAAGAGGCCAGTTACCTATGACGTTGTTAAATCTTCGACAGCTAAAATACTTGAACTTGGAAGGAAATAAGCTGGATGGACCCATTCCTTATTGGTTTGGCAAATTCCAATATCTAAAATATCTTATTATTGGAGTGAACATGTTTTCTGGACCCATTCCCCCAAATTTGGGAAATCTATCATCCTTAGTTGACTTGAGTGTTAGCTCAAACCAATTCAGAGGAGTTGTGTCTGAGAGAAATTTTGCCAAACTGTCAAAATTAAAGAGATTGGTTATATTTTCATCACCACCATTAATCTTTGATTGTGACTCCCACTGGGTTCCACCTTTTCAACTTGAACGATTGATTATCGGATTTGCAGGTCCTAACCTTCCAGAGTGGTTGTATACACAAAGATATCTTAAACGTTTATCTATTTATGATTCATCATTTGTGGCCAAAAGCAAATTTTGGAATTTTGTATCAAGAGTAGAAGGTAATTTGATAGTCGGGAACCTGTCAAATGTGTTGTTGAACTCTTCATTAGTCGGTCTATCATCAAATGATCTAAAAGGTTCCCTGCCTCGATTATCATCAAATGTGGCCATTTTCGATGTATCGAACAACTCATTATCTGGAACCATTTTCCCTCTCTTGTGTGATCATAAGATTCTGAATGGAAAAAGCAGTTTGATATACTTAGACATCTCTCAGAATCATCTATCTGGAGAGCTTACAAATTGTTGGAAGAATTGGAAATCTTTGATTCATGTTAACTTGGGAAGCAATAATCTGACGGGAAAGATACCATCGTCAATGGGCTCGTTATTTAATCTTGCCTCACTGCATTTGCATGAGAATTATCTCTATGGCAGGATTCCTACCTGCCTACAAAATTGTCACTCTCTAGTCATCTTTAATGTGCGTGAAAATAAGTTATCAGGAAATATACCAAACTGGATACCACATGGTGCTAAGGCTCTCCAACTAAGGTCCAACAATTTCAGTGGTAATATCCCAACACAGATATGCCAAATATCTTCCCTAATTATTTTGGATATTGCTGACAACATAATCTCAGGACAAATACCAACCTGCCTACATAATATAACATCTTTAGTTTTCAACAATGCTTCAAGGAGCAGCCTTTCTTTTTTCTTTCCATATTCTCGTTCTCTTGTCTACACCTACTACGACAATCTTAAGCTGGTTACAAAAGGTCAAGTTTCAGAATACGATGCAAACCTACACTTTATGACCTTAATTGATATGTCAAGCAACAATTTGTTGGGAACAGTACCCCCCCAAATGTTCAGCCTCATTGGATTGTGCTCTTTGAACTTGTCTCACAATAAATTAATGGGAAAAATACCATATGAGATTGGCAACATGAGAAGCTTGGAGTCCCTTGATCTTTCATCAAACCAATTTTGGGGTGAAATTCCTCAAGGCTTGGCCAATTTGTCCTTTCTCGGATTCTTGAACCTGTCATTTAACAATTTCAGTGGCAAAATTCCATCTGGCACACAACTTCAGGGGTTTGATGCAGTGAGCTATATTGGGAATCCTGATCTTTGTGGACCTCCACTTAGCAAAATGTGCTGGCAGTATGGTGAACCTAAAGGCTCAAAGCCAATGGATGAAGATGAGGATAAATCTGATTTTCTGTCATGGTTTTATATTGGAATAGAGTCTGGATATGTCACAGGCTTTTTGGGAGTCTCTTGTGCCCTTTTCTTTAATACAAAATGGAGGCAAGCTTACTTTAAGTTTCTTCGTAAGATGGGAGATCGACTTTATGTCATGGTGCTCATCAAAATGAAGTCCTTTGTTTAAGATCAGACATATGCTGGTGAGTGAAACCTTTCGATTGAAATCTCATTTGATTGAAGTTCTTTAGCATAAACTTCTCTAAAAACTTTACTAGAAAAAAAAAGGTGAAATGAATTGAACTTTTTGCATGTTTTAAGATCAATTTATGTCTTAACTTTTATTAAAAAAAAATTTGGATCTAACTTCTTGAAAAAGTGAGTTGGTTGATTTTAAAAGGATAATATTCATTTTAGTTTATATTATATTTTATTACAAGTATTTATAGATAAATTTATCTAAATATATTCTTATTTTATAAATGTGTTGACAAATATAGAGAAAGAAAAATACTTATTTTCACATTTTCATTGTCATTGTTGTAAATTCAATTAGTTATTATACGGTAAAATACGTTTTGTATTTCTGTAAAAATACTAAGAATATTAAATATGTTATTCAGAATTTCTTTTATCCTTAAACTTTAAATGTATTTTGTAAGTTTTTTTTAATATACATGAAAAGCTTATATAGACAACAGTATTAACATTGTTCATTATGTATCTAATTAAAACGACCTTTAATTATAAAATTCATATGTTAAAGTTGTTATCGACATATGTTTTTCTTTTGTCGTAATTTCTCACAAAACTTAAAAAGAATGCTTCGTTTTAAAGAGAAAAAAAATGAAGACAGTTTTTTTAACATATTTAATCTATTTGAAATTTTACATAGATGCAAAACACATTTTACTCATTATTATAACACTTAAATACATTTAATAGGAATTTTAAATAATAAAGTTGAAATAAAATATTTTGAAAAAAAATAATTTAGTTATTAGATTTCTTATTTTTAAATGTTTAATTGTCAAGTTTTTATATATTATTTGAGTTTGCATATATTTAATATATATTTCATTTGAAAATAAAAATAATATGTATACATTTTGAAAAGGGTGAACTCAAAGATAGTAAGATTTGAGTGAAAAATTTATAAAAGTTTATGAATGATGTGATGTGTGTAATTGATAAAATAATTTTTTAATAGATGAAATTGTAATTTAAATTAAAAATAATTAATTTATTGTTTGTGATTAATAAATTATTATTATTTTTCTTGATAAAGTTATAGGATTATTAATTATTTAAAAATAAAAATTAAATTATTATTATTATTAATAATAATATTATTTTATAAATTTATTTATGATATTATTATAATTTCTATTAATATTATTATTATTTATAATTTTATTAAATTTATTATTATTTAATAATTATTAATATTATTATAGTATATTATATAATTAAATTATTCTTTTATAAATTTATTTTAATTATTATTATATATTTTTAATTTTATTATTATTATTTTTATAATTTTATTAAAAACCAATATTATATTATATAATTAATTATATTTATTTATTTTAGTATTATATAAATATTAATATTAATATTAATAATTAAATAAATTATATAAACGTGCTAAAAAATTAAAACCTTATCTCGCATACCCTTCTCCCGCAAATCTTCATGACAAAAGAAATTTATAAACAAAATTTTATCTCGATTTACGTTATTTAATAATATTTATTTTTTCGATTATATAACTTTCTTCCTACATCATCCGTCGTGGCAAATCTGCCTACAACGTAAAAGATGGAAGTGAATTTAATTTTTCTCTATTCCTATATTCTTAAAGATGATATGAGTCTCTGCCATTTCTCTAGTATACCATTATGTTTGAGTTGTTGTACTAGATAATTCAATATTTATTATTGGTTAACATATTTTAAGGATTTATTTTCCATAGAAAATTTTACAATTTTGAAGAAATTAAATATATCAGATTTAAATTATTTTGTTTAATATGATTTATTTGAAAAAATAATTCAAATTCCATTAAATTTTAATTTTTTTATTTGGATGAATATTCTAATTATCACTTACTTTAATATTAAACAATTAAAAAATGTTATTTTATTAGTTAAATTTCACGAAGGTTTATTTTGTTCAATTAAAATTATACTTTTCAACCTCACTTGTTGATAATTTTTTGCCAACTTTTTATTATTGCTTTTAATTAAAAAAATCTTTTAATTGATATTGACTCAGGTGATGAAAATAATTTATTTGATATTTGATTAAGAAAAAACTAATTATTGTTTATCAATAAATAACATTATCCATTATGAATGAAAAAATAATCATAACAGAAATGTGAACTAAAAATAACTCACATTAACGTTGTTTAAAAATATTTTTTTATAAGTTTAATAATAGTTTCATTAATTTCGATAAAAAAAAAAACTCTAACTTAAACCTCCAAATAACTATACCTTAACTAAGATAAGAAAAAAAATATAAATATAAAAAGATAAATTCTTAAAATTTTAAATAAAAAATTATTATAATAGTTTTCTAAAATTTCATTTTATTTGTGTTTTTTTATCTATATAATATATTTTACAATAATGTATATTAAATTCTTTGAAAAAATAAATTATTCTGTAATGTTTGTTATATAAATCATCCAAATCCAATACTTGTTTTATATATATATATATATATATATATATATATATATATTTATATATATATATATATATTGTATAGAGGGGGTTTTAACTTAAAGAAATTTTCTTTGCTACTGTTGAATCTTTTCAATTCCAACTTCTCATCCTACCACACATCATTGTTATCTTACCTCCCCTTTAACTTTAGCTTTTCTTCGATAGATTTCTTTTATAAAATATATTTTACGTCCTGTAAAAATTTTAAATATATGAAAAAGCTATATTATTTTTATTCTTCTATAATGTGATTTTTTTATTCTTATTAATGATAACGAAAGATGAAAAATAATATAAATAATAGCTTTAACACAAATTTTATAATCAAAATTTTTAAATGTATAATAAATACATGCTAAAACCTTCATTCTTATAAATTTTTATCTATTATTATTCGGAAAGACCTAACAAATATGTTTAAATTTTAAAAAACTATAAAAATATGTTTAAAGTTTAGAAAAAAACAAAAAAAAATATATATATTTTAAAAAAAAAGACATTTAATGTTTTAAAAGTTTTATTGTATCACAAATCGTAGTTTATCTTATTTATTAGGAGTGTTTAGTATTGGGATGAATAAGATTCAAATAAACCCTCTATCCAACCTACTAAAAAAACATCTGGTTAAGTTAGATTTTTGTTTTCACTCTTGAATGAGTTGAATCAATTAGGTTAAGATTTTAGAATTTCCTTTTTTTTATTAAAAATTATAATTTTCAAATATCAAATTAATTTAAAAACAATATAATCTTTATCCTAATTTTTTGTTATAATATAATATCTATGATTTATATTATCTTTAATCCTATTCTTAAAATTTTATATATATGTGTCAAGGGGAGGAGATTTAGAACAGTATGAAATAAAGAAGCTGGAAAACTGCAGAGGAGAAAGAAGAGTAGCTACAATGAGAAGTTATTCAAGGACACTATCATTGTGATAAGTGAAAAGATTCCTCGCGATGTGGAACTCAAATGCTTCAATCCATGGTTACAATTAATTCAAAAAGGCATGTATGTGAACTTGTGATGTTTTACTTGTTAGAAAAATAGTTCCTTGCCGTAGCTTAGCTTTGTATGAAACTATGTGTTGAATATAATATTGGAAGTAATTTCTGTTTATCTTGTATTTACTTTCTTCTCTATCTTCCGACATTTTTTCATGACTACGGATGGAAAGTAGATATAGCAGCGTATTCATACTGAGTTAAATTTAGGTAGTTACTTTCATAATTGAAGTTTTGGGAGTCACTTGTGTTATACTTTAGAATGATTGATAAATTACTTTCATTTGCCAATTCGTGTTCAGATGTTAAGCTTAACCTGAATATAGATGTACGCGTCATTTCTGTTGTTGTTTATGATGATGTTACGTAGGTAGACAAGTTAATTTATTGTTTTTTTTTTCTTTTTGTTCGAAAAATGGTGAGGGGTAGAGGACTTGTTACAATCACATTAGTTCAATAAATCATTCCAAAGATGAAGCTTGATACAACCTTCATATGTTCCTTATGCACACACCGGACGATTTTCCCTCAACGTTTTAGATAGTAAGAGTTGTGTTTCTTTCTAGGTAAGGAGGTCTAGGAGTTTCAACTCGGAACTTTCATATGCCCATTAATGAGCAAATACCATTACAAATTTCCAACTAAAAGTCAATCAATCATGACAAAAAAAAAACTGTCCTACTGATCCGACGTTTATTTGTCAAGTGGAAAATGTTCAAATAAAGAAATTGATTCTTCAATAAGAAATAAATTTCATGATATTAATTAATATATTTATTAACATAATCTATTTTATAAGTTTGATGGTGTAATTGAATTAAATTTAAAAGTATGTTACTATAGCTTAATTAGTTTGTTTTTTTACTGGAGTAACTGAATTAGTTGTTTTGTTGGTAGAAATGAATAGTTATTCCATTTGATGGTTGTACTGTTGTTTAGTTTAAACTGTTAGTATGTTAGAATAAATTTTTATTATCTTTTTCTAGTATTATTCTAATGGTTCTGTCATATTAAGGAGGAGTGTTTCAAAACACATAGATATCCACACATTTAAATAAAGAGAAGACATAAATGTTTCTATCATTAATATTGTAGCTTTTGAAATAGTTGAAGAAGATAAATTCAATTGTGTTTCCCAAAGGTGTTGAGCAAATAGAAGAATTAAAGTAATTAAAACTCTTGATCACACCTATTAAGTATCTACAACACAACACCTTCAGGTACATACAAAACTACCCAAATACACAAAATCACAGTTTCTAGCACATAAAGTGGCTCTTAGACACATGTGCCACAGGCCATGTGTGTTTTAATTTAGATAAATTTCATACATACAAAAGAATAAAACTTATATTAGTCCATTTACCAAATAAGAAAATTGTGGAAGCATATATATATATATATATATATATATATATGGGATAATACTATTTACACCTAGTTTTTATCTTATCAATGTGTTATTCTTATCATTATTTTCCTACAACTTAATCTCTATATCCAAACTCACAAAGAACCTGCAATGCAAACTAACATTCTATGATGATGATAAGTGTGATATACAGTATTTGGTGTCATTGAAGATGATTGGAGTTGCCGATGAGATCAATGGCTTATATGCCATACAAATGCAAGCACAATTACCTAAAGATTCTTCTATTACAATTAATTACCGGTTTCCGCATATATCATCGCAAATTTGCAATTTTTTAAATAAAGCCTCAATTTTTGAGTTATGGCATCTAATATTAGGTCATCCGTCATTTGATAAAGTTCATGTATAAAAAAATAGATCCTATTGTTGAATGTATTGACATTCGTAAATCATGTGATCTGTGTCATTATGCAAAAATGAAAAGGTTGTCTTTTTCTTAAAGCACTATTGTCTCTCAATTTGCTTATGATTTAATACATGTGGACATCCAGGAGCCTTTTAGTTCACCTTCAATTTTAGGTCACAAATTTTTCTTAACAATAGTAAATGACTTTTCTAGATATACTTGGGTTTTTTTTTTTTTTTTTCATGAAAACAAAGGCTGAAGCTAGGTCTGGTTTAGAAACTTTTGTCAAGTTAATTCAAACTCAATCAAACAAAACAGTGAAAGTAATAAGAAGTGACTATGGCCAAGAGTTTAAAATGAATGAAGAACAAAATTAAATAATTCATCAAACCTCATGTGTTGAAACACCTCAACAAAATGCCATAGTTGAGCGGAAACACCAAAACATTTTAACAATTGTTAGATCACTTTTGTTTCAGTTAAAACTACCAATCTATTTTTGGAATTATGCCATTTGTTATGCAATATTTCTTTTAAATAGACTTTCAACCACAAGCTTGAAAAACTTAACTCCTTTTGAAACCTTAAACAACTATGTTCCAAGTTATTCTGATAAGAGAGTATTTGGTTCCTTATGTTTTGCAACTTCAAAGAACCCAATTTGACAAAAGAGCTAGAAAATGTGTATTTATGGGTTATCAAAGGGGAACAAAAGGCTATTTATTGTAAGATTTTCATAATACAGATATTTTTGTGAAGAAATGTAGAATTTTATGAGAACATTTTTCCTTTTGACTGATCAAAGAAACATGAGACTATTTTGATCACACAAGTTCAATTTTAGGCATTATGGAACCAATTCCAATGACATCCATTGTCTCACACACGCAACACACACAAAACATCCGTGCATCCGTTTCTGAAATGTAATTCCAACATGCAAGTACAATTTATGATCAAATTGTATTACCAAATACAAATGCAACTCATGACATTATTTCATTTTCAAGTGATCAATTGGAAAGTAAAAGATCAACTAAACATAGGCGAAAGCCTTCTTACTTGTAAGATTATCATCCAAGGCTCAATATCCCAGATCAAACTTGTTCAATTATACTAATCTCAATCCTACATACACTGAATTTTTCAAAGCCCATCACACACATAATTGGGCCAAAAACCTACAAGGATGTTGTGATACATGACTGATGGAATAAATCCATAGAGGCAGAATTGAAATCTTTCAATGACAATAAAACTTGGATTCTAACTACTCTACCTACTAGAAAAAAGGTAATTGGAAGTAAGTGGGTCTTTAGAATCAAATACAAAGCAGATGGAAATATAGAGAGACACAAAATAAGGCTTGTAGTTGAAAGATATAATCAAATTAAGGGTGTTGATTACATGGAAACTTTCAATTTTGTGACAAAAATGACAAAAAATTTGGTTAGTGTTAACATTAGCAGCAACTAATAATTGATTTTTAAAGCAGTTTGATGTTAATATTGCATGTCTCCATGGTGATTTCGATGAGAAAGTGTACATGACAATTCCACAAGGGATGAAAAGTTCACAGAACTATGTTTAGCGTGTAAATTTCAACAGTCTATATATGGTTTGAAGCAAGCTAGTAGGTGGTGGAACTACAAGTTGACCTCAACTTTTTCCTTTCAATGATTCACTCAATCAAAAGATGATTATTCTCTCTTTATAAAGAAGTCTAATTCTTAAGAAGTCTAATTCTTAGTTCACTGTTGCATTGATTTATGTATATGATCTTTTGAATACAGGCAACTCAATCACTAACATCAAGTCTTTGAAGAAATTTCTACATGAAGCCTTTACAATCAAAGACCTCGGGGATGCAAAATTTATTTTAGGCATAGAGATAGCAAGATCCAAACAAGAAATTGTCTTATTTCAAAGGAAGTATGTCTTGGAACTTCTCAAAGATACAAGATTACTTGATGCAAAACCAGTTTCTTGTCCATCAGATCCAAACATCAAGTTACAAAAGTAAGAAAGTGATTTGTTTCCTGACCCTACTGCCTATCAAAGACTGATTGGAAGATTGTGTATTTAACTAACACTAGACCGGTTATATCCTACTCTACTATTTTGTTGAGTCATTTTCTAGATAAACCTATGATTGAACATCATAATGCAGTAATGCAGCCCTTCGAGTTCTCAAATATGTCAAGTCTTCTTCAACACTTGGCTTATTTTTTTTCCTAACACATACATTATAAACTTACTTTTCTGATGCTGATTAGGGGTCTTGCATAGACACAAGACGGTCAACAACTAGGTACTGCTTTTTCTATGACAAAGCATTTTGATTTCTTGGAAATCCAAAAAGCAACACATTGTGGCAAGAAGCTCTTCAGAAGCATAATACAAGTCATTGGCAGCTACAATGTTTGAAGCCCTGTGGCTAAGTTACTTGTTCACTGATCTGCACATACCATTGACTCAATCAATTACTCTTTTTCTGTGATAATCGATTAGCAATTCACATTGCAAATAATCAGGTTTTCCATGAGATAAACACATTGACATGGATTGTCACATAGTTTGGAAAAAAGTTCTTGTCAAGCTTCTGCATCTATTCTCAATCTCAACCCATCATCAAACAACTGATATTTTAACCAAGACATTACAACTTGGATCATTTTCTATATTGTTGTACAACCTGAACCTCAAAAATATCTACAGTTCAGCTTGAAGAGGAGTATTACATATATGTTAGCCGTAACTGAATTAGTTTTTTCTTTCTAAAGTAACTAAGTGTAACAGAATTAGTTATTCCATATAATTGTTATTTAGTTTAAACGGTTAGTTATTCAATTTAAATTGTTACTATGTTAAAAGTAATTTTTATTATTTTTTCTAGTATTATTTTGATGTTTCAACTTGTAAATAATTAACTCTACAAATTATTAATCTTAGAGTTGATTCATAATATTTATTTCATTATCAAAAAATCTATTTTATTTCTTGAATGTGAGACGAAACTCTCTGTATTTTGTCTTTCACATTTATCATAATGCTGCAATTATTATTTTATCAATAATAAAATTAAACTAAGAAAGATACCAATATTAATATAATTATCATATCACTAGTCAATTTGCTATTATCTTGCTTCTTGTGATGTATTTGCATCAACAACAGTGATCTATCATTCAACTGCTTTTTCACTCAAATATTAACTAATTTGTCTACTCCGCACATACTATTAACAGAAAATGCATAAAATACATAGAAAATTATTCTTTTGCATCTAAATTTTTACTTGCGTTCATCTGACAACTAACTTTTATAATAAAATAAAATAAATCATACTCTTTAAAATTTTTATATTTTAATTTAAATAATTTAAAATTATACTGTAAATATTTTAAAATATAAAATAATTATATTTTAGATTATATAATTCAGAATATAAAAAAATTATATTTCAAATTATATAATCTAAAATATAATTTATATTTTAGATTATACAATTTAAAATATAAAAATTATAAATATAAAAATTATATTATGAATTAGATAACCTGAAATATAAAAATTATATAATTTAAAAAAAAAGGATGTTCTGATATTTTAAAAAATAAAAAATATGGAATGCAAGAAAATGTGTCTGCATACGGATTATATTAAATTTTATTATAAATTATAAAGGAGAATATCTTAACAGTATAAATTGAATTCTCTTCTCAAGGAAGTTCAAGTCCTCCCTTTCTAGCTGCTTCTATATTTCTATTGTAACCATGAGTACATCACGCTATCGGTATTTATTTATTTTATGATAGAAAGAAAATAAAAGAGAATAATTCATATATCACCCTTTTTATTCCTTATCAATTTAAAAAAAAATACTTTTTGAATATAGTAAATAAATTGCTATGATGCAACACGAGCTCAAGGTGTTCGAGAAGAAGAAAGACAAAGTTTAATATATCAAAGGTTGTTTCTGACATAAATAAAAATGAGGAAGAAGATGAAGTTGTTTTACTAATAAGTCATTGGTTAATCTAATTATGACATGGTAATATATATTTTACAGCAAGAGTTTATAAGACAATTATGTTTAGGACAATTACATTTAACCCCATTGTATTTTTTAGTAAGTTTTTTTTTTAAAGTCAATTTTTTTTCATGTATAAGAGATTAAGTTGAATAGACATAGTTTCTACGGGTACAAAATTATAATAATATGTTATGATTGTAAGGTAATGAATATCTTGATAGTCAAATTCTGATAGTATCATGTTAATTTAAGTTACATAGGATTAGACAACCTTAGATCCATACCAAATAATATCCAATTAGATCAAATTCAAGTTGGATTGTCAACTTTAACTTTTTAATTAAATTGTAAATAACAAAAATTAATTAGATTAATTTATAATTAATATAAACATTTAAGAATAAATTTTTAATTTAGAATGTTTTAAGAACTGGTGTAATTAAAGAAAACTAAGAATTAGTAGTATTAGGAATTAATTAAAGTTATGTAGTGGGTGAAAACAATTTTGATCCTGACCCTAACCTATTTTACGTCGAAACTAATAGAGACTGAGAGTTTTTCCACTCACTCATTTTGTTTGTAGACCAATAAAAAGTAAGTTATATATATAAAGTGGTTTACCAAGTACTTCATCATTTACCTTTTTAATAAATAAGAGACATTGACCTATTTAATAAAAAGAAGTTATTACAGGTGTACTAAAAAAATAATATAATTTAATATTCTATAAAATATTATGTTTTTAATAAATAATTAAAATTAAAATATTAAAATAATAGATAAATTTAATTAATATATATCTTATCATGATTTTTTTTAAAATATTATTTAACTTTTTTCGAAAAATAAATTTACATATAAAAGAAACTTTTAATTAATTAATCATATTTTTCCTAGTGGAGATAACAGTGTGCATCCAACTAATCATTAAGGAGGAATGACTGTCAATACAAAATTCCACCTAAACAGTCAGTCAATTAATCATGACAAAATTTCTTCACTTTGATGGGAAAGTAAAGAAATTATTATTGTACTGATCTTTCACTCGAATTTGATGGGAAGATATTCTAAGTAAAGAAATTATTCAATCATGACAAACTCAAATTTCTTCAATACAACAGTGATCTATTATTATTGAACTGATTTTTCACTCAAATTATATGAATTAATTATAGGAAATGTATCGAATACATAACTTCAGTGGGATTTGGATTGATGTTTCCAGGTCGTTGCCGTGCAAGTGAATTATATTGTATTATTGAAGACGAACTTTTATTATAAATTATGAAGGAGAAACTCTTAGCAGTATAAATTGAGTTCTCCACTCAACCAAGTTCAAGTCCTCCCTTCCTAGCTGCTTCTATATTTCTCTTGTAACCATGAATACATCACTCTCTCAATATGCAACCATTTTTGCATGGTTGCTATACGTAATCATGTTGAACAAGGTCACTTGCAGTTTCAATATCCGTTGCCACCATAAAGACAAGCAAGCTCTCTTTAACTTCAAGCAAGGAATCATAGATCCATCAGGCACTCTCTCTTCATGGTTCACCCAACCAGATTGTTGCCAATGGAATGGAGTGACATGTGACAACATCACAAGTAGAGTCACTCACCTTAGTCTTCCATGTTCTACACCTCTTCCAACCTATACTGATCAAACAGATAAGTCACTCTGCCTCACAGGCTCTATTTACTTATCTTCTCCGGACTTTCAATTTCTCAGTTACTTGGATTTGAGGAATAATGACTTTTTATCTGTCCAATTTGATTCTGTGAATCATAATTATCAGAACCTATCTGTAGTTGTTCCTCCTTCTCAGTTTCTCAACTCTTCAGCTCTTCGTTATCTTGATTTAGCACTTAATGAAAATCTAGTCATGAATAGTCTTGAATGGCTTTCTCGCATGTCCTCCTTGGAATATCTCAACCTTGGTGGCATTGATCTTCACAAAGAAACTAATTGGCTTCAATTAGTCACCATGCCACCATCGCTTTCTGTGCTTTACTTGATGGGTTGTCAACTTCAAAACTGGAGTCCCTCTCTTAAATATGCAAACTTTAGTGCGCTTAGATATCTCGCGCTTTCTGAAAATGAATTTCACTCAGAGTTGCCTAAATGGTTATTCAATCTTAGTCACGGTCTCTCTCGTGTTGATTTTAGATCATGTTCTTTAAGAGGCCAACTGCCAAGGGAATTGTTCAATCTTCGAGATCTAGAAGCCCTAGTCTTGGAAGATAATAACTTCAATGGACCAATTCCAGATTGGTTGGGTGAACTCGAACACCTGCAATATCTTGTTCTTGGATTGAACTCGTTTTCTGGATCTATTCCCACAAATTTGGGAAATCTATCATCATTAATTTCCTTCATTGTTGGTGGAAATCCACTTACAGGAGTCGTGTCTCAGAGAAATTTTGCCAAAATGTCAAAATTAAAGGAAATGGATATACAGTTATCACCACCATTAATCTTTGATTTTGACCCTTACTGGGTTCCACCTTTTCAACTTGAACAAATACTTCTTGGATTTGCAGGTCCTAACTTTCCTGTGTGGTTATATAAACAAAGATCTCTTGAAAGTTTAGGTATTGCGGAATCATCATTTGAGGCAAATGACAAACTTTGGAATTTTGTATCAAAAATTCCTGAAGTCCTAATAGAAGAGAATTCGATTGATGGGAACTTGTCAAACGTGGTTTTGAACTCTACATTCATAAATTTATCAGCAAATGGTTTGAAAGGTGGCTTGCCTCTGTTATCATCCAACGTGGCTGTTGTTTTGTTATTAGACAACTTGTTATCGGGAGACCTCACTCCCCTCTTGTGTGATCATAAGATGTTTAGTGCGAAAAGCAATTTGCTCTACTTGGACATATCTTTGAATCATCTCTCTGGAGGGCTTACTAGTTGTTGGAGGAACAAGAGATCTCTGGTTCATGTTAACTTAGGAGGCAATAATCTAACAGGAAAGATACCCTCATCAATGGGCTTGTTATCTAATCTCACCTCCCTGCATTTGCATGAGAATAAGCTCTATGGACAGATTCCTCTCTCGTTGCAAAATTGTCACTCTCTGTCGATCTTTAACGTTCGTGATAACAATTTATCAGGAAACATACCAAATTGGATACCACTGGGTGCAAAGGCTCTCCAATTAAGGTCCAATAATTTTAATGGTAATATCCCTCCACAAATATGTCAAATGTCTTCCCTCATTATTTTGGATTTTGCACATAACACCATCTCAGGACGTATACCCAGTTGTTTGTATAATATCACAGCCTTAGTTTTCAACAATGCTTCACGATTCAAGTTTTCTTATTCCTTCCCTTCATTTCATAACCGTTACTTGATCGAGGATGATGGTCTTCAGCTAGTTACAAAAGGTCAAGTATCAAAATATGAAAAAAACCTACACTTTGTCACCTTGATTGATATGTCAAGTAACAATCTGACTGGAACAATACCTTCCCAGATGTTTAGCCTCACTGCATTGTTCTCCTTGAATTTGTCTCACAATAATTTAACGGGGAAAATACCAAATGAAATTGGCAACATGAAAAACTTGGAGTCCCTGGATTTTTCAGTAAACAATTTTTGGGGTGAAATTCCTCAGAACTTGTCCAGTTTATCCTTTCTGAGTTACTTAAACCTGTCCTTCAACAATTTGACGGGTCAAATACCGTCAGGCACACAAATGCAGGGGTTCGATGCTCTCAGCTATATAGGCAATCGTGATCTTTGTGGACCTCCACTTACAAAAAATTGTTCTCAGGATGTTAAGCCTAATGACACAGAGACAACACATGAAGATGAACACAAATCAGAATTTTTGTCATGGTTTTTTATTGGAATAGAATCTGGATTTGTGACGAGCTTCTTAGGAGTTTCTTGCGCTATTTTCTTCAACAGAAAATGGAGACACGCATACTTCAAATTTCTTTATGACTTGAGAGACCGACTTTATGTTCTCATAGTCATCAAAACGAATGCCTTCCGTCTCCGTTGAGGTCTGTCAAGTTGCACGATTGCCCCAGTAAGTAAAACCTTTTCTCTAAAATTTCATTTTATTTATTTTAGGTGAATATGTCGAGAGAGAGAGAAATAAAGTAAGGAATTTTTGTTTCCTTTTTCATAATCATTGAAAAATAAACATTAATTACCTGTACCTTCTATGTTTAACCCGTAAAAAAGCTTATTAATAAAAAAAATACTACACTTGTACCTCTTGTATTTATATGAGTTGTGTCTAATATTCCTTTTTTAATTTCGTAAATATAACTACATTAATTTATAAAATATATTTTAAAGTTAAAATGCATGTTAATAGTATATATAATTAGGTTAATGTATATAACACTTTTCTTCATGATTTCTATTAGAGTAAATAAAATTTGTTTGATTAAAAAAAAAAAAAAAAAAAAAAAAAACCATTATTAATTGAATTTAATTTTTTAATAAAATAATTTTTATAATAAAATTATAATT
>Ga0099824_1001213_pt1 | contig 35432 bp, 19 predicted proteins | sample SiratrowhiteBW_FD_76837 | JGI IMG/M metagenome (GOLD analysis project Ga0099824, IMG submission 76837) | Root nodule microbial communities of legume samples collected from California, USA - Siratro white BW | ecosystem: Host-associated > Plants > Roots > Nodule | place: USA: California... | reverse complement strand
TTTTATATTAAATATGTATGAGATTCTCATATATCACAAACACAATATATATAAAAAAAAGAATAAAAATCAATATATATATATATATATATATATATATATATATATATATATTGAATTAGATGTACTAGATTTAATTATAATTTAGATATATGGTGATTTACTATAATGATATTATCTTAAGAATTTGAAATTAAAATATTAGTGTTGTTTGTGAGAATAGAATTTTTTTTAGAAAATAAATAATAATGACACAGTCTCCTTTAATTACCAGAATTGTTGCATATACATCAATTATTTTATAGTAGAGATTAAATGAGATAAGTCACAATTGAATAATAATACTTAAATGATTACATTCTTAACTAAAAATAATTACATTCTAACTATCAATTATATTTTTTATCTTAACAGTAAATGTTGAATTCAACATAGAAACAAATAAAAAATCAAATTGAATTGATTCGTTATTAATGTAGTATATTTGGATATTCATATTTTTTTTTTGTATAAAAAAATTCGTCTTACCATTTTTACTTTAATTAAGACATAGCACACGGGTAAATTCTTCTTTTAGATAGAACTACGGAAGAATTATCTTGAGGTATTCTTCCATTAAATTATATATAAATTAAAAGTCTTAAATTATTTTATTTTTTAATAAATTTAAAAGAAAATACTGTTAAATTAAGAATGTTACCGTACTCTTATCTCATAACCTACAACTACATAATGTGACTCTTGAATTCCATACATAAATTATATTATACACATAATTCATATTGGTTCCCAACTACTAATAATTTTGCACTAGTTTAACCTTGATCGAGTTTATTTAGATTCTTGAAACGAATCTTTGCCTATAATTATAAAGAGGTACATATTTTTGTGTGAAGAAAAGATAACTCAGCTTTGGTTAACTATGATAAATTATCAACGTTTTTTATTTCACTTGGCCACATTTTAGTTTAATCAACATGCATCAATACATGCTAAGTATAATGTTAGAATAAACAGCAATTTGGATTTCAATTAAAAGAAAAATGCTAAGAAAATGAAAAATAAAGAACTTCCACTAGGAGTTGGGCGTAATTATTATAATGATTATATTATTACTATCAAAATAAAACAAAACAATATATGCTAATATATTTAGTTACATAATAAAATATTTCTATAAGTGTAACTCTACAAAACCGAATTAAATAAAAACAATTGGCATAGTTAAATATAATTCTGCATACATACTATGAAAATAACACAAGACACTTTCAATCAAATTCATAACTCTGTATAAAGTACCATTTTCGAAAAAAAGTATTCATACATTTATTTTCTTTGAACCCGTGCTTAAGTGTAGAAAACATTATGTAACCACAATTCACATTTTACATGATTTAAAAAAAAATATCAATCCAACTTAAAACTATACTTACTGAAACAATTTTTTTATTTTTTATTTTTTTGATAAAGAGACTCTATCTAACATTTCCTTAAGTCAAACTTTTAAGAATGTAACTAACTTTCACATATTTAGTAACTTTACACACATAAGACTTATATATGATTAAAAAATATCACAAACAACTGCAACAAATTTCAAAGCAAAAAATAGTACGATAGCTCATCCATTAAAATCAAACCAAATTGAATTACAATATCATTTAATTTTCCAAACTTTTACACACAAGTTCATTTCTACCATTAAATCACTCATAATCTAACATGAAATTTAGAACAAAGGTGGATTGTTCTGCTTTGAGTTTCTTGGTCTAAGAAATTTAACATATGTTCCCAGAAAACCCTTGGATATTTAAATATCATAACTTAACCAACAATTATTCCAAATTTTAACTCAAACTTAAAACTCCTCGTACCTCAGAATTTCAAGTCATATATGAGCTAGAAATGGAAGAGAATATAAAAAAGAAACCTATTAAAATAATCATGTCTTTTTATGGTCAAAATTTCTTCTTAGGTAGCCTCTAGATTAATATTACAAGAAAAAAAAAGAGAATTTGATTTGTGTTAATTAAAAAAAGGTAAATTCTTCATTGAATGTAACAAATTAACGTATTTCTTTTTAATACAATAAAAAATTACAGTTAAAAAAAATAATTATGTTAATCTAAATTCTGTTGAGGTAATTAAATATATATTTTATATTTAATAATTATCATATGTGTTTTTTATGATAATAAAAAATGATAAAATAGTTAATTCGTATATATATATATATGAATATATTTTGTTTTTAGTATAATAAAAGAATTAAAAATTTTAATATAATAACAGAATTCAAACAAAATAACATAATTAAAATTTTTGTAACAAATTTTCTTATTAGATTAGAAAAAAAGATATCTCTGTTGCCATGGATCAAATATTTAATAAAAAAAAAAAAAGAGAAGAGGAAGAGAATGAACAAAGTAATGCAAGTAAAGAGGAGTTCTTTCCTACATCCCAATTTTTCAAAGTTCAATCACAGTTTTTTAGATTCATGGGGTGAAACAACTCAAAACGTTAAACAATTATTATTTTCACCTCATTATGTCACTTTTATAATCCTTTAATAAAATTTTAAACCCCTGTAACCTTCATACCTATACATTAAGTACAGCATTAAATGAGTTAGAACTTAGATATTCCTAAATTTATTTTTTCTTAAAAAATAATCCATACACTTATTTTATTATACAAAAACAAAAACAGATTTATCATTATCTTGCACATGTATCCTAGTTGCCTGTTACCACCCCTAATTATCAGTAAACACAGTAAACACGCATTTAATAACACAATTAATTGATCAATCATCGTTCTTCACCGCCATTTCATTTCTTTCAAATTTCCAACACTTTCTATCTATCATTGCCACTGCAAAAATGGGACTCCAACCCAACCCCACGGAGCACCACCAAAACGGCGTCGTCGATAGCAGGCAAGATCACGAAGAAGCATTGCTGGCTCTCGTCGAACACCGTACCCGTGAAGTCAAACACCTCCGTTATTATATCTCTTACTATACCTCCCAGGTTCGTTGGTACTCTCACATTGCATGTTGTTACGTTGAATCTTAAGAATTGTTAAAAAAATGATTTTTTTAATGAAGAGAGACAGACACGCAGAAGTTTTACGTGAAAGAAGTGTTGTGTGAGTTTTTTATGGATGAACGTTAACCCAACTCATTTGGGACATTGTTTATTCAAAGAAAATCCAAAAAAGGTAGAATCTTGTCGCAGAAGATTTACGTGAAAGAAGTGTTGTGTGAGTTGTTTCATGGATGAACGTTAACCCAACTCATTTGGGACGTTATTTATTCAAAGAAAATCCAAAAAAGGTAAAATCTTGGTGTGGGAAATTATGAGATGATTGTGTGTTCGGAAAATATTTGCAGCTTGAGGAAGCAGAAAAGAGGTTGTTAGAATCTAAATCGAAGTTGACTCTTTTACGAGGTGTAACTAGTGCAAGTTCATCACACGTTGACGCTGAACAAGTGAAGATAGAACGTGAATCAAGGAATGGTTCCTTTCACAAAAATGACGGTTCTTCCACAAACCACTTTCAGTCTAAGTCACGCCCTGGTCATGTGGGTTCAAAATTTTCACACTCCGACCCGTTGCCACCTGGTGCTAGGATAAGGGTAAGGTCCGATAAGACTCAGAATATCTTTCCTGAACCGGAAAGCATTGAAGTCCAAGGCAGAGGGAGCAAAAGGAAGTTTTTTGGTAAATTAATTGTTGTTTGTGTGTAAATTTGGCCACTTGTATCCATAACTAGGGCTAAGTTTGGCATGGAATTCATTTTCTTTTCAGAACAGAAAGAGGCCGAGGAAGTGATTCCCCTGATATGTAAGAATTCTTCACCACAATCAGTGCTTTGTCAAACAATCAATCACTTCTCAAGTCAACACACGAGGAGAGTGCGATGTATTGCTGTGTGTCCTATAAACGATCACCACTTTGTGACCAGGTTTAGAATAATTTTTAGTGAAAGCTTTTTGCATATGTTTTGATTTGATTATGGTTTTTTTCCAATGAAAATACTGTGATTTTTTGTTATGTACCTCTTTTTCTTCTCCCAGCTTTTGGTGAAGTACATTTGGATATGTTTTTCTGTAATACTGTCTAGGAGAAAAAGAAAAATGAAATTGAATAGAGAAGTCACTTTATTTTCTCAACCTATTTTTTTCTCTTAAAAGTTTTTATGGAGAACCTTGTCCAAACAATGCATTAGTGGTTTGAAAGCTCCTTTTATCCTCGAAAGACTGCCTTCACTATTATAATGCAATCATAACTTTTGTGTCATGCTTTATCATTTGTTTGATATTTTCCTTGTTAAACAAGTCTGTTACATAATTTGATGCTTGCTTCTTTTTGGACCGGGAATGATTGCAGTGCATTGGATGGAGTGGTCAACTTTTGGGAGGTTCATCCATCAGGGTATGTAGTTTATTTTTTACCCTTTTTGTTTTAAAATTGTTCTTTTATTGTTATAGCTACATTGTTGTTGACTATCAAAAATCAAATAACCTGTTTGAGAAGACCACACAGATGAATTTAAAATGCATCTCATGATTCTGATTCTAATACGGCGACAGCTCTGATGCATAGTATGCTTTTTTTAATGTCTCTGGTTTCTGCTATATGGTCCTTTCCCATATAAAATAGCACATTCATTGTTAAAATTAAGTGAATTCTATGAATAATTTGGCGGTTGTATGTAATCATAAAGTCAATTATCTCACTGGGATCTACCAATTTTCAATAGATCTGGTTGCTGCATCCTTCATTAACTAGTGTTGGAGAGCAATAGGTCTTGTGGCGTGCATTTTGCAATACTATTTGATTCCTTGACTTGTTAAAGCTTGTTCTTCATTCCTCCATGAGTGACAATTTGTTCCACTCTATATATGAAGTTTTGTTGGAATTTTAAAACATTCTACCCATATGATATAGAAAAATGATATATTTGACAATTTTATTTCTTGCATCCTGATTTTGTAGATCAGGAGCTTCTCTTTGTAGAAGTACAAATTGTATATCCCCACAGCACAGATGGCCAGAAGACATAGTTTGGCACCCACACGGAAACAGTTTGCTTTCGGTATATAGTGCTGATGGTCAAGACTCTCAAATATCAGTTACGGACTTCAGTAGAGAAAAAGGTGATGGGGTAAGATACAAATTGGTTTAGAAGTATCAATTTAGAATCTTGTTTTCTTTTATAGAGATTGATGTTATGCAAAACATGGATGTAATTGACAGAGAGGGAATCATGTGAATTTCTTAGAGGACAAACCTCATGTGAAGGGTGTTATAAATAGCATTGCTTTTCTGCCTTGGGAGAATACCAGTTTTGTAACCGCAGGAACTGACCATGGTGTGGTATTGTGGCGTGGGAATGGTCATAACAAATGGACGCCAAAAGTATTACACAGGAATCTTCATTCTTCAGCCGTCATGGGAGTATCTGGTATGCAGCAGAGGCAACTTGTGTTGTCTGTTGGCAAAGACAAGAGAATTTTGGGGTACGATGTTCATGTAGGAAGAAGAGATTTCATGCAGCAAGTTGACAGTAAATGTTTGAGTGTTCTGACAAATCCGTGTGACTTCAATTTATTCATGGTTCAAACGGGGTAAGCTTCATCTGCCTTTGGAATTCACTGTCACTGAATTCAATTTTATTAACTTTTGTTTATTGCATTACAGGACTCCTGAGAGGCAGCTTCGATTATTTGATATAAGATCAAAAAGGACAGAACTTCATGGCTTTGGATGGAAGCAAGAGAGCAGTGAGTCTCAGTCAGCTCTTATAAACCAGGCTTGGTCCCCAAATGGAATGTACATCACATCTGGTTCAGCTGATCCCGTGATTCACATATTTGACATCAGATATAATGCTCATAAACCTTCCCAATCTATAGAAACTCATCAGAAACGAGTCTTCAGAGCCATGTGGCTTCGGTCTCTCCCCTTACTCATTTCCATATCTTCTGATCTCAGCATTGGGTTACACAAAATTGGGTAGGACATGTAAAAAATCAATCATGATGTTTCAACTTCGTCAATTTATGTTCAATATTTTTTTAACAGTGTGATTCGGCTCAGTTCACCAAAGTTCACAGTAGAAGAGATAAGACTTATAATTCACTGATTGCTGACTAATTAAAATAGAGTAATTTAAAATATTCTAAATGATTTCGTCATATTTTAAGGTAAAATTAGGTTAGTAAATTATACTAAAAGTATGTCATCAAATCACAATTGATTATATAAGTGATTTTGTAAATGTTATTAACATAATATAAATAATAATGACAGGACCTACAAGCACATATAAAATTAAATTTCTTAAAAATTACACTTTTTAATTTTTACAAATTAGTTTTTAGTTTATGGTATTATTTAGTTTAACTTTAAATATTAAGTTGATGAACATGAAAGAAGGATTAGAACGAAGGTGACGTGTAGTGTTGTACTTTAAGGGGGTCAGCACAAAGCACGTCAAGCATTTCAGTCTATGCATGCCCCTTCTCCAAAGACATGCACCCACCTTTTCTCATCCATGTTTTTTTTCTCTCTTTCTGTCACTTTTCTGCCCATTATATATATATATATATATATATATATATATATATTATGTTTTCTATTATTTCATTTGTGATTTAGCATCTGCCCCTCTCTCTTTGTTTCACGTTTAAATAGCATTAGTATATATATAAATAAAGTTAATAACAAGTTTCTTTCTTAAAATAAATTTATCAAATTTCTTTGTTTTATTTAACAAAACAAATAGTAAATAAATAAAGTTAGTAAAACTATCAGATTTCTTTCTTTTTCTCTCATTCAACTACTCATTCTACTCATCCAATCACATTATTGAAGAAAAGATAAATATGAATTAAAATTCAAAATTATCTTAATTTGAGAGAGGAAAGAGAAATGTATGAAAAAAAAATAGGAAAAGTGGATCGTTCTTAATACCTTTTCTTGTTATATAAAAATGACAACCTAGTTGTTCATCTATCACCTTTTCAATTGATGGATCCCTCTTAGTTTAATAGATTATATAATAAAAAAAGATTATTATGTTTAAATCATGTATCACACTTAGTTTAATAGATTATATCATGAAATTATCTAAATGTGATTATATCACACTTAGATTATCATTAATTTAATAATTTTATCTTTTTTATACATCATATCACAAAAATAGTTTACAAAAATTAAAGCTACCTACATTGATGTAAAATTATTGTATACTTTCCCTCTCCTACTTCATTATTATTGTCGAGTCTAAAATTGAACTATCTAGTGGATTCATATATATATATATATATATATTAACACGATAATTTCAGAAGTATAATAATAACATGTTCAAAGGATGTTAGATTTGTCAAGCAATTTTTTAGCAATGTCGTCAAACATGCTATGAATTAAAAAATAAAATGAAAAACGAAGGAGCAATCTTAAGAATCCCATAAATACTAATTAAATGCATGTTTGGTTTAACGTTAGTATAGAATTGAAGTCACGTCACTTTAAGGAATATAGCTCAGTGAGTACAATACGAGTTAAACTCACTTTCCCTTAGAACACCAGTAATGAAAATCAAACTAACTCAAAGCGTGAAAATACACTCACAAAAGAAAAAAATTACAATTTTATTTTCTATTATACAGTTTAAAAAAAATATTAAAATTTATTTCTCGATTATAATTTTTTAAAGTAGTTAATTGTTTTACCATACTTGATAGATTGTTATTATATTTAATCTAACTCTTTATTTTATTGAATAAATCCATATAATAGTTTTCTTTGGCACAGTGAGAAGTCTTGCTTAACACGTAATACAATGTAATAACTAATCTGAACAAACGTGAAGACACGTCATTATTAGGCATGATTGCGCTGGAGATTTGATTTTAGCTCTTTCCAAATATTCTACATTTTTTTTACTACTTAAAATTTAAGTCTAGTAATATGAAGTTGAACAGGAAATTTTACGGGAATAATTTATTTTTGTGAGGAATTAAAAATGTTTTGTGATAAAAAGATTTAAATTTTAGAATTTTATATGTGTAATTAGATTATTTAAAATTATACAGTTCTAAATTTATTTAAAATATTAAAATTTAAAATCTTTTGTATTCTCAAAATTGTGTGTTATTTTTTATTCTTTTCTTTTCGTGATTTTAGTTGACACCTTGTCAATTTGACTAAAACTACTATATTAGAATAATTATCTTTTAATTAATATAGATTATGAACCTTTTTTATTTATGTTTGTAGGAGTTATGTTTTTATTTAAATTGTTAATATTATTTTTATTTTTGTTGTTGTAAGTTACTTATTTCTTGTTTTATATTAGTGAAAAGTTTATCCATTAATGTTGTACTATTTATTGATAATTCTGAACTACATTTTCTTATCAATGTCTCTCGTGGTTAATTTTTGTTAATATCTGATTTTTTTTTCGTCCATTATTCTTTGGTAATAACTTATTAGGTTCTTTTTCTTAGTGATAACTGAGAAAACTTTCAGTTAATCTGAACTATGATTGTTTGTGACTAATTTAACCGTTGATAAAAAAATTGAAAAAAAAAACTCTAATTAATATTATAAGAATCATTTATTGATATTAATCCAAATAATTGTAAGTGATATAAACTAAAAAAATTAAATTAATTTCAATTAAGAGAAAAATTTATCAATATTTTTGAAATTTTTTTACTGAAAAAATAACATCAAATAAGACTGATTAAAGAAGACAATCAATACTAATATTTTTTATTTTCTATATTTAAATAATTCTCACGGCAGGTAATTGAAATACTATAGCTAAATAAAAAAATAAAATTTATTAACTTTTAATTTTTATTTAAATAAATATTTTAAAAAATAATTAGTAATAAGCACGGTACTAATAAGAGCTGAAAGGATTCTAATCATAATTGCATACAAAACTAATCATTGTTAATAATTTGTACACTACACAAAGACGGTCAAAAGCTGCAAATAGCTATTTATAGGTTAACAGAAGTCAACGTTAACTTGATTTTTGTTATTGTTTTATTTAAATAATATCTTGTAGATTTGCGAAGTTTATATATATATATATATATATATATATATATATATATGGTTAAATAACTATGTCAGTCGTTAAATTCAATGACGGTGAACTAATTATATCAGCCGTTAAATACGATGACTTTATAATATTATTTTTAAATAGAAAAATTAATCAATATAACAAAAGTAATGTCTTTTCTTCAATTACGGTTTATATTTTATATTTGTATATTTTTTATTTATTAAAAAATTAAAAAAATAAGATTGTTAACTATATAACTTTTTAAAGATTTTTTCTTCTTTTTGGATTTCATTATCAAATTTGCAATACTAAAAGAAAAATAAAATAATAAACCAAATAAAAACTAATTTTTTGTGAGAGACTAAAAAAGACGTTATGAAGGAAAAAAAGCAAAATATAAAAAAGTTTTTAGAATTAAAAAAAATAAATTGTACGTGTTAATTTTACTCGCTATTGTTGCGTTGCTTGATTGGATATGTTAGTAAAATGTAGGAACAAAAACAAAATTTTTATGGAAGATTAAAGAAGAAATATTTTTTTATTAAAGAAGATATACAAAATTAACAGTTTTATAGAGGGATTAAAAATTACTTAATTTGCTTTTCTTTTCTAACTTGCTTAACGAGAAATCTATTCAACACGTGTGACGTTAATAACTTATTTCTTAAAAAAACAGTTCAATCCTCAAGTAATACGAAAACAGTTATTTTTTTCTTCGTCAATTTTATCTTGTTTTATTACATTTTATTTCAGCCATTTCATATAAAGTAAACAATACAAGCAGTCTAAAAGAACATATCTATTCACACAGAGACAGACCAAAAATCTTCACAACAAAATGATATTTCTTCTTGTAAATTGTAATATATATATATATCAATGTTTTTTTAAATTTGTTTGATTATGGAACTAGTTAAGACAATCGTTGAAGGTGTAATAGTTCAAACAGGACAACCTAGTATTAATAACAATATTATGTTAAAATCTAAAATGAAATATAAAATACAGGTTTTTAGAATTTTAAAAATATTTAAATTTTAAATAAATATATCTATTGTATTTAACTTAAAATTTAAATAATATATATATTATTTTTTATTAATGATAATAAGTTTATATTTTGAATACCATTTTATATTGCTTTTAATTTTTTTATAAAAAAATTGTGATTTTCTACTTTTTTTTTTCCGTTTAACTAGTTTTGAAAGGTTTTACTGGTTTAATATCGATATTGTGTATAATCATTTTGTATGATAAATTGATTACCAATATTACCAACTTGTCCAACATAATTCTAAGGAGTATATTTAAACACATTTTTATACATAGCATGTATGATAAAAATTACCTAGTACGTGTATAGGCTCCAAAAATTGTTTTTAAAAGTTGCTAAAAAAAGCCTTATTTGAACGGGAATTTTTAGTGTTATTTTTCATTACAAAGATGACTAATTTGAAATTAGATTAAAAAAAACAGTAATACAGCAATATTTTAAATAATATTATATACAAAATTTGTACATAAGGAGTAACGAGAGGAAAAGAAAAAAGAACAGATAATTTGGTAATGTGATGAGTAGATACATAATAGGATATTCCGGGTCTTTAAGTTTTCTTTTCTCGATATTCCTTTCAATTTTCTACTTTTTTTTCACCGTCTTTCCGGTCACCTACTACTCGTTTACTTCATCCCATGGGCAACTGTTGCTCCGACATCGCCGGCGGCAAAATGGCCGTTGGCGGTACCGCCTCCGACCACCTCAACCCGACCAACGGTCCCAACGACGCCGTCGATAGCTTCCTCAGGTCTCGCGGCTATAACGGCCTCTTCTCTCAGATCGAGGTTCTTACTTTTTGTTTCTTCTTTCTCTTACTATTCCTAAGTCGCTTTACTTCAATTCGCACCTACTGAAGTAGCTTTTTCAATCACTTTTGTCTTGCAGTTGTCGTTTTCTGCTTCTGGCTTGCGTGATCGGGATATAGTCTCCAAGGTTTGTCACTTTAGTCATTGCGTGAATCTCAACCTCTTTGAACGCTTTTGAATTGAAGTTTTTCTTTAATGAATGAGGTTCTGATACAGTTAGAGAATCTCAGTCTCTGAGAAATCCTATGCTTAATTGACAATTGAGATGATTTGAGAGAAATGGTAGTTTTGCTGTTGTAATTTTACAGCTGTCAATTTCTTTATCTGTTTCTGTAATTTTCTTTTATAGCTATTTCTTTATTTATTTACTTACTTCGCTGATGTTAATCTTAGTTTCATACTGGCTTAATCATGTTTTGTTTCTGAACTATTTATCTTACACGCGCCTCAATTATTCACTTACAGGAGAAATTGATAATAGGAAAATTCTGAAGTGGTGATAATCACTTGATTTTTAGTTCTAGAAATTTGAGGAAGAACATGTAGCTTTTGGGGTCGTGCATTTGTGAATTGCACATTTCTAGCAGCGAGTTTGTTTGTTTTGATGTGAATTTCGAACATGGGTAATGTCATGTGTTTTAGTTGTACCGTATCATTCTGTCATCAGAACTTACTTTTTGAAAGCCAAACATCTGAAGGATCTAAATCTTATCCAAAATATAAGACAGAGGAACATGGATCTATATATTACATCATTAGGAATTATATAAATTGACAATCAAGATTTATGTATTAAAAAATTATCTATAAACAAGGTTAGTCAAATATAACAAAAAATAAATCTAATTCATGTATCTAAAATCACAAAAGTGAAAAGAAATATATATAATCTAAATATTCTTGATTATATATAGGATTTGTTTCTTATCTTTATGATAAGTTTATGATTTGTTAGAAAATTATTGTATTAGTCTCTTTTAAAAAGGCGTGTTCGAGTTTCAAAGGTTTTGAATCCTAGATTGAGATTTGAAATATGCTTTTTGTTAAAAAAGTAGTATTTATTGTGTGGGCACTACAAAAATTTCGTATCAAAAGGAAAATTCAGGTCAAATGCAAGTTGGTTCTCTTATGTGGAAGATGCATAGAAACCTTTCCTTAGCTCTTATTAAAATACTAAAAACTGTATTCTTTCGACAAAATAATTTGCAGTGAGCATGGAGAGCCAAACAGAATATATTAAAAAAATGAAAAGCTTAATAACTTTCTTTGGTTCCAGACAAAAAAAAGAATGCCCCTAACGCATCCTTACATGGTTGTAAAGGATGAAGGCATATTGAACTTGTTAAAATAGTTCAACAAACAAACTACATGATCAACGAGGTCATTTCAATTGTCTGTTTGGATGTACTGATTGTGATTCTTTGAATAAAATGTCATGCTTTTAATAGATAATATTCTCATTAATCAAATGCATGATTATTGTGTAATGCTTCATCTCTGTTCATCTATGTAGAGTGATCCAATGTTGGTTCTTTATGAAAGAGGAAAAAATGGAGCACTCAAGGAACTTGGCCGGACAGAAGTGATTCTGAATTCATTAAATCCTACATGGATTACTAAACACACTCTCACTTATCATTTTGAGACTGTTCAGGAGTTAGTGTAAGTTTAAATGTTGATGTTTTTACTTCCAACAAGGCGCATGAACATTTTTGTTTTTTCAGCAGGAACTGTTTTGTAAAATTTCTTTCATAACAGGTTTCGTGTATATGATGTTGATACTCAGTTTCACAATGCAAGTGTAAAGGTATAGTGTTTATTATGTCATACATGTTTTTAGTTTTCCTTCTTTTCTCGGTAAGATAATGGTTCTAATATACACTTTTGCCATCAAACTAGATAATAGTCTACCATTTCCTGTTTATGAGAGTTTTTTTTTTTTTTTGCTTGCTTAGAAACGGCTCAATGATTCTGAGAATCTTGTAATCTTATTTGTGTTAATTTAGTCAAGGCAAATTACATACAAACATTGATATTGATGTCATCTGTCTTCAGATTTCACATGCAACTGTTTAGACTTCAAATATAGTTTATGCCTTATTATATGGTGTGGCGTATCAGTTACATTTACTTTGTTTTTTTGGTTCAAGGTTTTTATTCTGTAGGAAAAACTTGCATGCTATATGCTGTCCTGCTATGAATTCACAGTTCTGAAGCATTTAGAGAGGGCAGTAAAATTTTTTTGCATACTTGGTATACAATGCTCACTGGATGAGATTTTTTGGTTGCTGCTATTTACACAATTAGATTCCTCACAGCCTTCATTGTTCACCCCTGGAGATAACAACTGAACCCCACTTTTATATTTTAACTAGTGGTTCTGATTATAATCTCCTTGCAAGGGTGTGCAAAAATACTTTACAAGTTCTTTCCTTGAAAGTGTATTAATTTTGTATCTGGACCTTTTTACTTGATAGTTCATTAGATGTGATAGGATGTTGATAAATGAGGATAGAAGTCCATATTGTAAATATTTGTCTGTCCTATGCAGATGCTTAAGCTAGAAGAGCAGGAACATCTAGGTGAGGCAACCTGTGCATTATCTGAGGTAAAGTAGAGACCGTTTTTGTTCATTGATATCTGACAACTAAAAGAAAATTCAAACACTCAATGAAGCTATATTTTTACCACTAATCTTTAGCACTATTGCTGTTTTTTTCCCCAGTTAATTGGGTAAGTACCAAACATATTGAAAATTTTTGGTTCCAAGAAATATATACTCAAATTATGCAGTCCTATCAATTTCTGAAAATAAAATGGCATCCTGAACAAATGCATCCATCAACAATAACAATTTTGGCCTGTTGGCCCTTGCAGATAATTACAAAGTTTGATCGATCAATGGCATTAGATTTACACTCAGAAGATTTTACCAGATCTACCCAGTCCCGAAACTGTGGAAAGCTCTTGGTGCATGCCGAGGAATGTGTTAGCTCAAAGACAACAGTAGAGATGACACTCAGATGTTCTGATTTGGAATATAGGGATCTCTTCTCAAGAAGTGTATGTATATGTATATGTTTGTCTTTTTTAACTTTTTGTTAGTCATTATGAGGAACATCAATTATTAACTAAGACATGCTTTTATTTGTCCCACAGGATCCCTTTTTATTGATGTCAAAAGTTGTGGAAGGTGGTAGTCATATTCCAATTTGCAAAACAGAAGTTATAAAGAACAATCTCAACCCAATATGGAAGCCAGTGTTCGTGAATATTCAACAAATAGGAAGCAAGGTATAAAAGTAACGTACAGTGATGTTTTGTCTGTTGCATTTTATAGAGTATATTGAAAAGAGAAATGGAAGAATCATTTACTAACTATTTGTAAACAAATGTGATATAAAAATCCTCATTATTCTTATTCATTCTAATATGTCAAGTCAATCCATCTAGTACAATCCAAGGTATTCTAATTTCCAAAGACAAGGTCAAATCAATGGAGAAGTAAAATTCCACTTGAATAGGACAAACACACATAGTTGACCATCGTAAGGAAATGTGAAGGAAGCTGAAAAACTAATTAGGAAAGTGAAAATTCTAATCTACAAACAGAAAAAATATTGTGGAGTTCTAGATAAGAACCTTGGGAGAAACACATCACAAAAGCTAGCCATTATAGTTGAAGAGCCCAAGGCCTTCTAAATCCCACAGGAGAATAGAATCCCCTATTTCCAATGTGAGGCTCAAGGCTCATACCTTGCAACTGTATCCTAACGGTTCTATTATTTGAAAACTCCATGGTGAAGGCAACCATGGGCAGGGGCCAGAATACTGTGCTGAAATGAAAGTTAAGGATTAGATGGAAAAGGGAAAGCGAAATGCAAATCAGTTTACTAATGAGACTCTATGTAATGTTGTTATGAAAAGCATTAATGTCATACTACCATTTATGCTAATATTTATGTTACACATGTTTAATGCAATTATACTCCTAACCTAATATAATTCTTAAAATAGCAACAATACTTATATATGATAATGACATTTTTGCCTAGCTTCCATATTTTTATAGACATATTTTACTTTTGATTGCCTAGGAAAGTAAAGATACATATAATTGATTTCAAATATTTCCTCAAATGAAAGGTCATTGCATTTTTTTTTCATAACTATATAAAGTATATGGTTAGAAATATTCAGTTGTCTACCATTGTCACCGATGGCAACTTCGACCACCAAATCCACCATCGAAGTCAAGCCATCCAAATGATTCCAGCACTGCTGGTCTTGCATACATTGGAGCAGCAAGATTCCCTAATGCTCATCATCTTCCTCAGCCCGTTCTTCCAATTGGCGTTGCACTCGTCTCAATGTCTTTTTACTAGATCTGGTCTGTGCTTGGTGATTGTGTTACGGGTTGCATCAATTATTCCATGATGGAAGTCAGGTGGATCAAGTCATAATTGAATTGCGACACTTGGGCTGTAATGCTCTTAAATAAAAAAAGTTTTGCTCTAATTATTAGTTATAACTTTTGACCTAGTGATAAGTATTTGATCTAACAGATTGAAGTTTGCTATTCATCGCTCCTCTCTTTTGTGGACTTTTTTTCTCTCCCATTACTCTTTTCTGTCTCTTCCAAGTGACTCATGGATAGTCTTGTTGATAGGTCTAAATATTCAATCTCTACTATGTCAATGTCTTACTCTCCATTGACAAGTTAGATGCAATAATTATGACACCTAGGCCTTGGATATCAAGCTTTGGCTTAAGGTATATAATTATGTTGGCCATCTCATTGAGAGAGTTTCCTCCATTGATGAAAAGGAACACCCTCGTTGGACCAAAGTTGATACCTAAATTTGTAGCATTTTTCAGTCATCTATTCATCCTTCCCTGACCCATGAGACATTCTAGGGTTTGAGAGCAAGCTCAATTGCTATACACCAATGGTACTCAATGCCTATGGCATTTGCCACAATCTCTTGATTATCATAGCCCCTCGCCACATTGATAGCTCCATGGTTGAGTACTTGGGCAAAGTCCATGGTCTTTTCCAAATGACTTCAATGAACTCTAGCTCCCTGCTACCACTCCCGCCCAAGAACTCAAGCAACAACAAACTTTCTTTATGTTGATAACATTGCATGGGCTTTCTAGACGATATTCATTAGTTTGTAATCATGTTTTGGGATCTCCAACTTTGCACACCTTGATCTCCACTGGGGCAAAGACGAATATTCTAGAGATCAGTTGACAAATGTCTTGAGCCCATCTCTAGATAATTGTGCTACACTATGTATTATATGTATGTGTTTGTGTATGTTTCTCAGCTGTGCAGCACACGCAGGGATTCCATCACACAGTATTTCTACAGTTCTCTCTACATATGGTATTGGGTTTTAGTTAGTGTTAACTTGTAATGAAGGTATGCTGCTGGCATACCACTGAAGTCCATTGAAAGCATTCATACATTGTTATCATAAGGTCTGTCTGATGCATGAGATGTCCACCATTATACAATGGGAGAGATTTCAGTGATTAAAGTGACCACCAAGCCAGTGTCCTACAACCTTATAGTTGCAGAAAGGGTCATTATCCATTTATTGTTAACATAAAGAAATTTGTCCCTACTTTATCACGTATTTTATATTTTATTTTGGGGTGCTGTTTTGAACTCTGGTATAGACATGGTGGCATACTGGAAGCTATCTCATTCTCATTTTTATTATATACAGGAAAATCCTTTGATACTGGAGTGCTATAATTTTAATAGCAACGGCAAACATGATTTGATGGGGTAATCAGCAGTTAACTTTTTCAGTCGTTTGTTCGTTGTCCCTTAAATCTATTTCTAGGATAAAATGCATATTAGGGTTGTTTATTCTTGTTTTATCAGAAAAGTGCAGACATCTTTGATGGAGCTGGAGAAGCTTTATTCCAGTGGCCAAGGAGGAAATTTTGTTCTGTCTGCTGCTGCGGGTCATAATTCTCATAACAAGGTTTTATTATATTAAAATAAGTTCATTTCAATCATTAATTCCTCTATATTTTCCTGAAAGTTTAACTATAATGCAGATGTTAAAGGGCCGCTTTTACGTTGACAAATATACTGAAAGTGTCCAATATTCTTTCTTGGATTACTTGGCTGGGGGGTTTGAATTGAACTTCATGGTGGCTGTTGATTTTACAGGTATATCATATATCTCCAGTTGTTCCTGATAAATTATTTTCTGGGCTGTAACAAACGTCGTAATTAATGTCCTGTATATACGTGTGCATAAAATAGTCGAGTGATACACTTCGGCAATACTTCCTTTGGACTCAAATATAATCAAGAAAAGGGCCATGTCTATTGTACTTAAATATAAACAAAGTCAAACCAACTCAATCCTATTTAAAGCTATTATTTCAAAAATCCATTTATGTTTAAACTTGGGCACCGTCCCTAATAAATATGAATGAGGGTAATTTAGAAAAAGTACTTATTTATTTTATGAGATCAAGAGCATTAACCAAATTTATGTAGCATTCTTAACCAATGTGAAATTAGGTAATTTTGCTTGTTGAATTCATAACATGGGAATTTGTTTTTAGTTGTTTGGGTCTTGGATATACGAATTTAGTTGAAATTTACATGTTCTATTCCTATTTTAGATTTGGATTTTTTGAGTTTAAAAAGTGGTTGAATCTCCTATATATCTAGTGTAGGATTGCAGTGTCCCAACTTGAATTTATCCGTAAGTGTTGTTTTTCTTCAATTTTTTCTCGGTTCCCCTTTTCTTGTTTTACATAACTTAGATTGTCAAATGTTGCTAATTTATGGTTGATGTTACTTTTGCAAAAGCTTACCTGAGAGGAGTCACTGACCCATGGAAATCATCTAGTTACTGTAGTAGTAGATATTATGATATTTAACAGAAATTGATAATAGAATTTCATAAAATATGAAAAATGAAGTAGCAATATTATTGAGGAATGAAAAGTTGGTTACATCAGATAGCGATGAGTCACTTATAGTAGGCACAAGATAGAGATGGGTCAGACACCACTACTGCCCAATAACTGGCTGGAGAACATAATAGCTACAGCCCAATAACAAAAAAAGAGATACATTGAAGCAAAAGTGCTTTTTATTACTTATACTAGCACCCCCTCAAATTCAGATTGGGTTATAAATGGATTAATCAAACAAAAAGTAAACAAACGAGAAGGAGAAGGACAAAGAGATTTTGTAAGAATATCAACTGCAGGAACATGAACAACGTGAGGATTCTGTTTGAGAACGTTTTCTCTAACAAAAACCAGTTCCAACTCAAGATGCTTGGTTCTTGCATGTAAAATTCAATTATGATATGACCAACGCAACCATGCTGAGATTGTTACAATAGATAACTGGTATGTAATGAGAAACAGCAAGCTCAGACAATAATGATTGCATCCAAATAGCTTCTGTTGTGGCCAAAGCAAGACTGTCATATTCGGCCCAGTACTAGATCTTGCCATAACTACTTGTTCTTTTAGACCACCATGAGACAAGATTTGGACTAAAAAACACATAAGATCCTGAGGTAGATCTGCAATCATCTGGATCAGCAGTCCAATCGGCATCACAATAGGCAGTGAAGGAGAAGGGTGCAGACAGGCAAGAGATATAAACCCGTTGTAATGTTGCCTTTTAGATAGCGCAAAATGTGGATGACAGCAGTCCAATGAAGAGGTGAAGACTTGTACGCTCTATATACATTAAAACTAATGTCTGGATGTGTGATAGTTGAATATTGAAGTGAGCCAACAATAGACATTTGAAATGATGGATTCAGTAAAGGGCAGAACCATCTTTGTTAAGCTTGCATCCTCCTACCATTCGTTAGGTAATAGGTTTGGCCTCCAACATAATAGTCTTAGAAATTATTCCTAAATGTACTTGAACTGCGTAAGATAAAGAGAAATCATTGGACTGATAACCAGCTTCAATTCTGAGAAAATAATCCAAAATTCATGCAATTCCTTGAGAGAAACTCTTGCGTAAAAGTTTGTATAAGAGGAGTATTGTTAACTGTGATGATAATATTATACACATAAACTAAAACATAAACTGTGGAACCTGTTTTAGAGTATATGAATAATGAGGGATCACATTTACAGGCAACAAAGTGAAGTCTTGACGAGGCAATTTTTAATCTTTCAAGACAAGCTTGCTTAAGACCATAAATAGCCTTATTCAGTTTACAGACCAAGGACCTATCTTCTGATTCAAGTCCAGGCGGTTGACACAAAGACTTCCTCTGTGAGATCTCCATTTAAAAAGGCATTATTTACATCCAACTGCTCTAAGGGCCAATTATGAGAGATTGCCAAAGTGAGTATAAGCCGAATTGGGACAGGTTTGATCACTGGAGCTAAGGTTTCATTCTAATTAAGTTTAAATTGTTTACGGAATAAAAAATAGAGTATGCAAGCAAAAGCATCACCATATAACATATGATCCCAACTAGGTTGACACCTTATGTTACAATAATCATTTGCAGCAGACCCAAATAGCACAAAAGTAAATAAAAAAAATACAAAATAGTAGAGAGACTTTGCCAAAACCTACTCAATAAATAAACCTATAGTAAGGTTAAGAACACCTATTCTTAAAGAAATCATATCTAAGAAAATCCGGAATGCCATTCCACCACTGGTTACATCTTTATTTTATACAAAAGCATTCAAGCTCATTTGCATAATGATTCCTTTCCTATACGAGAAACATGAAATCTCATTTTTACATTTAAGCTATATTACGTCACCTAGATCAAAGATACCAAAGAACAATATGATTAATTTGAAAAGCCTGTATGACCAACATCGAGTCATTCTCCAGCCACAAGTTATATTTGGTACCTCTCACTGATTGTAGCCCCTCCTTTTGTGACCTATTTTCCTTTTATGGTGAGTTTTCAGTCATTTAAATAACCATTTTTGGTAGCAAGGTCAACTGCTGAAGTAGAGTATCGAACTTGGTCGACATTGCTACATCTAAACTTCTGTCGGTCAGAGTCCTTGCTAAATGTTCATAGGGTGATTTATTTTGAAGAACGTGAGATAGTACACTTTTATGAGGTAGAGCATGATGGACAACATGTGACCTAAACATTTTTTGGAAGCTTTGCTTGAAACTCAAGGCTCCTCTTACATTGAGAAAGTGTTTGTGGCGGTGTTGCACGCTGCCATTCTGCTGAAGTGTTTCCACATAACTTTTAATGGATAATTTCCTTGGATACAAAGAAACTGGGCAGTGCAAATTCTGGGTTGTTATTGCTTTGACGCACTGGGCTGTCTTGTTGAATTGCATCTCTTCTACAGGTTACTCAGTTGTCAAAGTATTGGTAGCCATGAATGAAGTTGTTGAAAATGGTCTTTCTATGTCAAAACGGATTAAATCAAGTGTTAATTTTATGATACAATCTTGCTGCTGGAATAGTCGTGGGAATTTCACATAGCCACATATGCACTGTGTTGGGCAGGTGCATTGAGGATTCTCTCTAGAATGTTCCGATTCTTCCTTGAGTGTTCTATACTGAGTAAAGTTTTCAGCTTATTATAAAAAACTGAGTAAAGTTTTCAGATATTGTCATTGTAACAGGTCTACGAGCATCCAGATCTTGTTGTAACTTTAAGACACGTTAGATGTCCCCAATTTAATCTTTCCTTCAAGTTGTTACACAATATTGATTTCATTTTCGATGGAGGGAGCTATAAATGGAACAGAATTAAGGATCCAGGAATGAACCAAGTTGTTGCAACTTGCAATGCTCCCATGCTTCAAATTTTAGATTTTGACTTGTTGGAATTGCTATGCTTCCATCAATGAATTGTAGTTGCTTTGTGTGCTGTTGAATTTAAAGGTCTTGAGACATATTTGATTTCATTTTATGTTTAATTTTCAATTATTATATGTTATGACATTTATAAGTCAAGGTTAATTCTCAATATTATGAATTTATTAATATTGTACTATTTTGTGTTTAATATTGCTTAATATAATATTGAAATTAAAATCTACTTGTTCAACTATGGTTAAATTGAACTTTGAAGCACGACTTTCATTAGTTCAAGGTCCGGTTCAATTTTAGAAATTCTGTTTGAAACTTTCATCTAACATGCTGGCTAGTATGTGGATGCTATGTGTTTTCATTGACTTAACTCCTCTTGTTTACCAGCTTCAAATGGAAATCCACGCCTTCCAGATTCTTTGCATTATATTGATCCTTCAGGACGGCCAAATGCATACCAGAGGGTGAGAAATGATTCTTGGTTTGGATTTCGCAACTTTATATGTTACTGATCCATATTGTATGGATATTTTTTTCCAGGCAATTTCAGAGGTTGGGGAGGTCTTACAGTATTATGATTCAGATAAGCGATTCCCTACATGGGGATTTGGAGCACGACCAATTGATGGTCCTGTCTCCCATTGTTTCAACTTGAATGGAAGCAGCCATTACTGTGAGGTAGAAATGTTAAATCTGATCTTGCTTTTCTTGTCATATTAAGATAGTTTAATAATATATATAAGTGTCTTTTTGCAGGTGGAAGGCATCCAAGGAATCATGAAGGCATACACAAGTGCCCTGCTTAACGTTTCCCTTGCAGGACCAACTCTTTTTGGACCTGTCATAACCAATGCTGCACTGATTGCAAGCCAATCTGTAGCAAATGGCGGAAGAAAGTACTTTGTTTTGTTAATCATAACAGTAAGAGTTCGAATATGTAGTTTTCGTTACTATTGCTTTTTGTTCTGTGAAAGTGTATTAGTTATAATTTTTGTCGGTGGAAATGAGATTCCACTCATTAAAGTGAGAAAGTGTGTAAACTGAGAAAGGGTGCATTAACTCATAATTAAGTTCACGAGGTACTTCATATTTTGAAAACTTAATCACTGGATTGGGAATGTTGATTCCATTGTGACCCATTCCATCGTATTTTTTCCCTAGTACAGAATGTGACTTCTAGTTTCGCAATTTGTGTTAATAGCTGAGGCATACCAATATTTGCGTTCCACACACGAGAAAATTTGCATCCTGAGAACATTTTAAGATTTTTGCATCAACTTGCCTTTTTCATTGCCGGTGCTGAAATTTATTTAATATCCTTCCAGGATGGAGTAGTGACAGATCTCCAAGAAACAAAAGATGCTCTCGTTAAAGCATCGGATCTACCATTATCAATCCTTATTGTTGGTGTTGGAGGAGCCGATTTCAAAGAAATGGAGGTATATAGCCTAGATAGCATGTGGCACTTTACACACAAAATCACAATTGTTTAGCATCTAAGGCTACTACTGCAGAGCTTTATGCAGTTTTGTTCAATGTCACAGATTTTAGATGCGGACAAAGGAGAGAGGCTTGAAAGTTCATCTGGTCGTGTTGCTTCACGTGACATAGTCCAGTTTGTTCCATTTCGTGACGTTCAAAGTAGGTATCAGTATGTTTGCAAATCATGACTTTTTGAGAAATGGTGTCTAACTTAGCAATCTCTTGCAAACTTCTTCCTATTGCAGGTGGAGAAATTTCAGTAGTTCAAGCACTTCTAGCTGAATTACCTACTCAATTTTTAACTTACATGCGGAGCAGAAGTATCCAACCGAGTGCCTAGTCATGTAAAGTCTGTACATTTATAAATTTTCTATTCATTGATATTGTGAAATTTCCACGCCCTTCCATTTTCTGCATCTTCAATAGAAAAAAAAGGGCTTGAGGGCTGAGAACTCATGCTTTGTTCTAATTGTTAATGTTGATTAACGTGTCAACATGAGTTCGACAGTGTCCCATCGAGCCACATAGTTGGAATTTCCCTTTTTTCTCATGTTTTTTGGGGGAGGGTTTGGGGTTGGGTCTGCCCCCAAAAAATCTACTCTTGTACAAAGAGTAACTCAAATTTCTCATTATATGTTCTAAGCATATTAAATATATTTATTTTTTAATGAATGAATTTAAAAATATGGAGGTTCTATCCTCCAACAGGTAGTAAGAAATACTGAGATTTCCATCCAAATATTCAGGGATCAAGACAGAAGCCTTTTCTTTCTTGTCGATTTTATTAAAAAAAATGCTTAGTTGGGTGGAAAAGCTATTCTATCCCTTGAATAAGTAAAAAGTGTCAGTTTACTTTACTCATGGATGACGAACCTTCTAGGTTATATTATGTGAACTATCCTTATTCCAACTAGCATTTGTGAACAAAATTAAGGGACTTTGTAAGAATTAGATCTAGGATGCACCTTTCATCTTCACAAAAGCAATTCATTTCATTGGGAAAAGGTACACCCCAAAAGGGATGGCACCAACAACAGCGTGGTGATCATATTCATCCAACTGTATTGAATTCTCTATCTCACACACATACACATTTTTCATTGAAGTTTACATCCTAGTACATTGCATTTGTTGCATAACAGTGGTAGAATGATGGTCATGACGAAGAAGATAAAGACCATAATAAATAGAAAGATTTGTACTTTAGACATTTTATTGTTTCAATTCAGACTTTAATGTTCAAATAACTATCATCGTCCATTTATAACGTAAATGTTTGTTATTTTTTTGTTATTATATATTATATATCTACTAAAAAGGGCCTCGTTATGATATAATTATGATGCATGTATGGTTGCTTGGACAAGTCCACATTGGCTAAACAGTAATACTACTGTTCTCTTTTGTTTTTTGTTTTTTTACTATATTAGATAGATATTATAATTGCTTTTTATATTAAAGTTATTCTCTATTAGTTCGTTTCCAAAATATGGTCATATTTGATTTTGTAAATGCAATGTGACCTCACATTGGTTAACTAACTCCAGTTATGGAATAAGTTTATTTTAACAAAATTTTACTTAATTTATTTATAGAAGCATGGATCAATTTTTGCCTTTCGGTATGATACAAGTATGCGCAATAATAATAATAATCCGTCATAAAAGAAATATAACAAGAAAATATTGATTAGCAACATTAAACAGAACTAAAATATATTTTTGTCCTAGTACAATCTCTTAATTTTTTTATATTTTAAAAGTTTGTTTTTCTTTGTTTAGCTCTCGCATTTAAGTCATTAAATGTTATTTCTAAAATAACGATGATTATTTTCAAATTTTGAACACGGTTTTAAACTAATTTTGACTCTGGAAATTTTCCTATTAAGATTAAGATACAAAAAACTATGAAGCTCTATTATGTTTGGGTAAAATAAGCTACAAACATAGTGAAAAATGAGTTTCAGGAGCAATGGTAAGAAAAATTAGTATTAGATTTTTTTAGTTTTCCTTAATTATTTTGTGGATTTTGATTCATAATAAAATTAAATCGATCCCTTTTTATGATAATTACCATTAATAAATGTAGCAAAACAACCCTTTCAATTAATATTTTTAATTCATAGAATAAACCTAATCATGTGGAATTATGGGGTCTTACTATCAGTTTTAATAATCCAATTCCACACTAATTTATAATTCATTCTCTGGATAAATGTGTTACGAATTTTGTCAAATTTGATTTTGATTATTGTATTTTTATATTGACGAATTACTTTTTCCACTTTTAAAAATATATAATTGAACTATTTTATATTTAGTAGCAAGATTTTATCATCACATTTCGCTTAATTTAAGAATTAGTTTATCAATTTGAAGGTACATATATTAAAATCAACGTTTTTTTCTTAACTTTTATATCTAAAAGGAATTATATATGCTTTCATGTTCATGTAATCGTATATTTTTACTTTAATATTTTTTTGGAACTCGTATTCTATGGTGCCATGCTTAGGGCATCTACAGTTAAATAATTGAAAGTAAGAGTTACCGGAATCGTTAGCAATATGTCAAACGAACAACATAAGGGATATAGTTTTGAATTATGATGTTTCATCACGTGATGGATGTTACTCCATCCATTCCACAACCAAACTTTTTAAATATAACTAAAAATAGACATATTTCATGGACCTAAATATAACTAAAATCTAACTCAATACTATTTATATTACTGTTATTTTGAAAATACCTTTAAATTTGCACAATATCCTTAATAATTATTGGAATGAATTAGAATATTATGTAATATGTTTTTATATAAATAGTTTTGTTTTATTTGAGTAAATACTCCTATGTGAAATGTGTTGGCGCATTTTTGTCTTGGGCTAGGGATGCGGATTACTATGAGCTTTTAGTTTAAGACATTGATAAGAGGGGTGAAAATTAGTGTGAGGTGTGACAAAAGGTGATAAACATTAATGGAATCAGACAAAACAAAAGAGAAGCACAAAAAAATCCACTCTTCTCTTGTTTCTTCTCCATTTTCTTTTCTTCTCTTGAACCAAACTTCATTATTCTCAAAACTCTGAGTGCTGAGTGATATCTTAAGTTAAGGGGAGTTGATCCTAGAATAATATTATAGTGAACTTCCAGAGGTAAGATTTATTCACCATCTTCTACTCCTAAGCTTATAATAGAATTGATAAGTCATTGGCTTCGAGATGCACCACGAATATTCTCTCCTTTAATTACTATTTTATTTCTTTGCACTCGTCTTTATATTTTGAGTTTATCATAAGTCTACCATGAGAGTGTAAAGTTTATTACTCGTTATTAAGGGATTAAAAATCGAACCAATAAAAAAAACTACAATTGATTAAAAAATGAAAATTAATAACTAAACTTTATTTTTTCTTATTCAATAAATTTGATTTGGATTTCAGATTAAAAATAATAAATTTAATCTAACCAAACAAAGTTAAATGTTGTGATCTTATATATTTAAAAATAATTAACAATTATTAAACATGTAAAAATATATCTATTAAATTTTATTTTAGGGTTTGATTTCAATGCACTTGTATTACATTCATAATTACCAAAGCATGATAATGAATTTATATTTTACTTTCTAAGTGTAAGATTATACAATTTATTTATGGATATGAAATAAAATTGAAAGTATAAATAGGTCAATAATTGTAAAAAACGTTCACATCATGACTCTTTATTTAAAAATTTTATAGTTTTTTAAAAAGAATTAATAATTTTATAATACAAAAAACAAAAAAAAAATCAATTAAAATTAAAAAAAGATTAATTTGGTTTGATTTTAAATTTTTATATTAAATTAAAAGTCTAAGGCTCATAGGCCACTTTCCTTTTTCCTTCTTATTCCTTCCTTCTTTCTTTCTTTTTTTTTTTTTTCCATGCAGCCTTCTCTCTTTAGCTTTCTCTCCGAGTAAATCTTTTAAGATTTTGAAATAGTTTCTCATCTCTTTCACAAACAAATCCTATCATTTAGAATACAAACAAATTTTACATTTAGAAAATAAAATAAATATCTAAATTTTCTATTTCGTCAATATTCAATTTAGAATAAGTTCTTTTTGTACTCTAAAAATAAGTATTATTATGGATAATTATTTAACTTTATGTATGAATATTCCACTTTTTATTAACTTTATTAGTCGAAATATATTATTATCTTAACTAGTTCATAATTTATTTTGTGTTTGGATGATTTTAATTATGTTTCTTATTAAGTCTTTACAAATTTTGGTGTATTGTCGACTCTTTTTTGTCTATTGATCGGAACACAAAATAACTATTAAATAAAAAAAACTATTTGGTAATAGATTTTGAATTATTTTTGAATGTGTTAATATAGTATGTAGAGGTAATTGAATCGAACTTTTAGTGGCGTTGGCATTATTATTGGTTTTTACCTGAGTTTAACACAATCAAATTGAATGATATCAATGTTACAATGCAAACTATGTGTTATTTTGTACATTGTAAATTTGTTGGAATAATTGAATTCAAAAAATTGAAACTGTTCTTCGGATGATTCCGCTGAATTTTATATTCTACATACTTCAATTGGCAAATGGGATTCCGCTTTGGGGATCTTATAAAAATAACCATGATCAACCCTTCTTAACTTGATTTGTCCAAAGAATTCTAATGTGCTAAGTAGATTGAATAAATTCAACTCACTGAATGAGATTCCACCTAATATATCTAAATCTGAGACTAATTAAAACAATCTTCTAATTAAATTCGTTTAATAAACATATTATATTCTAATTATTATGATTGAATTTAGTTATATGAGATTAAATGACATGTATGTATTTTGAACATAAATATTTTAACTTTATATTATAATTTTGATTGAAATTGATGCATGATGTGTTCTGTTTATATTATTTTAGGCCCTATACGTGGGAAGGTAGAATGAGTTGTAGTATTATAAGAACCTATGTTTGGAAAGAACTATTTTTCTTTCACTAATAATTTAAATTATATAGATTAAGATGTCGGTGATATACGATTTGTAAATAATTTGTTTGAGGAATGATTTTTGGAATGATATATTTATGAGTATATGGTTATTTTTAGAATCAACTAAGTTTGATATATAAAATTGGAATCCGCATATAAATTAAAAGTTTTTATGATTAGTAAAGTGTTAATCTACGTACGATAATTGTATTCTTTATGCTATATATATTCATTCTGATGTTTAAGGTTAGTTTGTAAATCTAAAATATTTTGGAATGGATAATATAGAATTTATCGAAATTAGAATGTTCATTTTAAGTTATATAGGTATTACAAAATTCCGATCACATATAACTGCATTTACTTTTATATTTCTTTTGGTGACTTCTATCAAGTATCTCATATGTTTGTTGAAATTTGCTTTCGAGAGCCATAATCTAATATTCTTAATCTTGAAAAATTTAAAAACAGTTTACTTTTTAATTCTTGCTGATTTTGTAAAAAAAAAAAAACTATAGAAAATGACATAATTTTTGGAATATAATCACTAAGGTTTGTTGTAAAAATAATTATAATTAATATAAATTGATATTTATATTATATATTAATAAAAGAATTAGCAGGTAAAATTGATTATTAGAACGCCCGACAACATCAAATAATACAATATTGTTTGTAATTACTTAATGTGAGGTGTTGAATTTAAGCTATAAGTATACCAATACATAAAATAGTTGTAGAGAGAGAGCTCTACGTAATAATAAATAAATACAGTATATGGAAAATAGTATATAACAGGGGTCTTTAGAGTCAAATTGACTAAAAAATAATTAAAAACTGATTAAAAATAATAATAACGGATGAAAATCGATTTTTTTTTTATAGATTTAAAGATTTTAACAATTTGGAATTCAAACCAAAATCAAATATTTAAATATTATTATATTATTATATTATTTATTATTTTAGTTATATATAAGATATGTGTGCAAAAGAAAAAATTAATACGCTTAACTTGATTTATGACTAATATATGAGAAAAAATAATATAAATATTAAAAATATGAATGAAGTGGAAGCAGATTACATTTTAAAATTTAGAAAAATGTAAAAACAAAATAAAATATTACTAGAAGGAAATAATACAAGAAAACGACCAAACAATACAATATTGTATTTATATATGTTTTCATTATGTTTATTAAACTTATGAAAGGTAGATCTTAATGAAAGGTAGATGTTAGAGGCTATATAATAGTATTTAGGCCAACTTATACATCTCCTTTATATCTTTGTATTTATTATAATTTATTGACTGATAAAAAAAGAAAGATAATTGTTATTAGTTCTAAACAAATTGTAGTGGAGACAACAAATCTTTAATTATAATGGAAAAAAAATGAGATTAGGTCATCATACAAAATAAATAAGACAAGACTAAATACATGTATTAATAATAATGAAAAAATATAATTTGGTTTGGTTTGAGTTTTTTTATATACAAACTAAACCAAACAGAATCAAATATAATTTTTATATTTGGTTCATATATGAAATAAGTAAATTTTTATACAAACTAAACCAAACAATCAAACCATGCGAAAGTGTGTAATATTTGTAATTTTATATATCTATAAATAACTACTTTATTTATCTTATACATAAATGTATTTTTTATTTGACACTCTATAATATAACTTTACTTCTCAATATCAAATTTCAAAAGAAAAATTATATTTAATAATTAAATATTTCTATGTGGCAAAAAAATAATAAATAAAAATATTAAAAAAACATAAATCATCATATATCTTTTCTACGAACGATTTAATTCTATAATTTTCAAAAATGTAATACATTTTTTTTAATGAACTGCATAAAAAATATTGAAAAAGACAGAAAATTAAAATAATTAAAAAAAGATTTTTTAAATGAAAAAGAAACAAATGGTCCTATAAATTAATAAAAAATAAATTTTATTTTTTTAATAAACTTTAAAAATGTTTTAATAATTTAAAACAAAATGAATATAATTACAAAATATCTGTGTACTATATTGTCTCTATAACTAATTTTAAAAATTAAATATTACCTATATCTATAATATAAAACTTTTTCATTAAAATTAAGATGGAATCAAATAATATTCACAAATATAGGTTTATTTATTATCTCTAACAATAGGAATAAACACACATGACATCAAAATAATAACATTATTATAATAAAGTTGTTAGTATGCGAGTTATATAAAAGTATTATTCGTCTCTTAAAATAAGATAAACACAAAAGGGAAAGGAATTTAAGAAATTGAAGAATTATATTAAAAAGTAAACATGCTAAAGATAAATTAAGAAAAGGAGACAGACAAAGAATACGGGGAGCAGAAGACTTTTGTGTTCCTCTTTCTTCGGTTTCTGTATAGTCCTCAAAATTTCATTAAAAAAAACCCTAGCTTCTTCCCCACTTCCATTTCTTCTCCCTTTCCATCATCGCCTTTATCTTCGATCCACCCAAATACAATAACATCAACAACTTTATTTCCAGTTAGATTCAATTACTTTGTACGTTCGACAAAACCATAAACACAATTTCGCAGTTAACACTCAGAATCATCGCTGAACAGCAAAGTGAAGAATTACCTGAATATAGTTGGCTACTTGATCGTACCTTTCACGTGATCGATCTGAGTTGCAAAAGTGGATCGAAAACATGGGAAGAGGCCACTTCCTTTGGAAGAGGAAGAAGCAGAAGAAGAAGCGTTTCCGTTTTATTGTTCTCAGTCTAAGCAAGACATGTCAGCTGTGGTATCAGCCCTTGTTCAAGTCATTGGTGGCAATCCACTGCACAAAGATCCAACAACAGTGTCGCAATCCAGTGCTGTTGAGAATAATTCGAATGCACCATCACGTCCACCACAACACCAAGGTATGTTCCTCCCCGTGCCATGATCATACATACTATACTAGACATCTTTGTGTCTTTTTTCCATATAGATTGCTTTGGTAATTGATTTTAGGAGTAATTAAGGACCATGGAATACTGGGAATTAGAAGATAGGGTTTATGACTTGATGCAGGAACAAGTATTAATTATGTTCCCCTGTTGTGTTCTTCTCTATCTTCGTTAAAACCTGAAAAGGATATACTATGTTATTACCTTGTGTGGCTAGAGCTAGCAATCTTTAGGGTTTCTTGATTTGTCTCTCAAAATCACCGTGTGCTCCTGCAAGTTACATTACGTTAGGTTCCTGCATATATATATATACATGAATATACATGAATGTTGTTTTCGTTTACATTAATGTGTTGTTCATGGTTTTTCTCAATCTTGTTTCCCATGCACTTATATGATTGCATAAAAAGTTGTATATATATATATTTTGTTACTTCTTTTTTACACACTCCTCTTTACACCCTTCAATTATAGGACCAGGATACTTAACAACTCTTATTTTCTTTATACTCACATTTACCACTCTTAATACTATTCTTTTAATATTTTTTTTACATAATTTAACTATAAATAAACCTTTATTATATATTTTTTTAGTAAAGTAACACATCAAGAGTTGTATATAACTGTTGATAAAATACCATTTCTGTTAATTATATGTTAATAAAATCCTAATGATGTGAACTAGAAAGAGAAATAGGATGAAATTATTGGAATTATTTTTATATACCAATGTTATTAGTATATAGACACAGTTCCAGATAATGATGAAAACCTGCTAATTTCTTATGTATTTTATTTTCCCTTTTTTTCAAATTAATGGTATGCTTGGTTGAAAAGGAAGAAATAGAAAAAAAAAAGAAAATAAAGATATAGATATTATTTTCTCTTTTTGGTGTCAGAAAAAATCATGATTTATAGATGGAAAAATTAATTTTTTTTTTCTTCCCTTCCTTCACTCTAGACATATGCTAATAGCTATACAAAATATATCCCAGGACGTATAAGTAGTACTACAAGATTTATTGTTCTATGTATTATTTAGTCAATGGACAAAATACAAAGAATGTGTGTTATGCAATGTTTGATGTATGTATATACGTGCTAAATAACATATGAATAAAGTACGATGTTATACTGTATATATAATACAATCTAGTTTAAAGATTAGAGTGAATACAGTTTGGACCATCGTATATAGTGTGGAAAAGCTATGCGAGTTTAGAAGGTTAAAATTGTCGTTGTGTGTAGTTATCAATGTGGGTAATTTATATTTTCTGAAGTTGTGTTACGACATAAAAGGTTGTTTCGTGTTTTTGTGATTACAAAAATCGTTATGTCTAGTGCTTTATCTTTGATATTGTGTTTTCTTATAAAATCAAACATAAAACTAGTATTTTTTTTATTTCGTTAGCGTAAATCAAGAACACTTTTAAAATACCAATTTCAATAGAGCTTAATTATAGAATGTGAATGTAAGTTGTATTACAATTGTATATTTAATAAAGGTAATGAAAACAAAGATATATTACTAAAAAAAGGTAACAGTTTGTGGACAGGTTGTGAGCCCCTTTTCTCATTATTATTTCTATTGCACCGTAAGCTGTCTTGCTAATTTCTAAAGAGAGTAAACCATTTAAATTTGTATCTTTTTCTTTTTTTAACATAAAATGATATATACTTTAAAAAATGAATTTTGTACTTAACTAAATAAATAACCTTAACATTAGTATAAAACATACCAAAAGTTTGCCTTAATTAATTATAAAAACCAAAACTAATAATTTAAAAAAAAAAGTAAAACTAAAGATTTAATATATTTATGGCAGAAGTTATACACATAATTATAAGTGTAATATATAAATATTATAAAACAATTTCTTTGAAATAGGTTAGACATAACATAAAATTTAATATCCCAAATGATAACATAATTTTTAAAATATATTCAATAATTCAATAAAAATATTAATTAAAAATTACAAAAATATCTATAAGAATAAATGTGAAATTATTAAAAGTAGCATCCGTGAATGTGACGTGCGTGTGCATAACGAAAGATGCTCGCAAGGTGTTTGTTGAAATTGGTGACGTGTAATTTGTGTGTGTACGAAGGAAACGCAAGAAGACAGTATAGAGGAGTGAGACAGCGACCATGGGGGAAGTGGGCCGCGGAGATTCGCGACCCGAATAAAGCAGCCAGAGTTTGGCTCGGAACTTTTCCCACCGCGGAGGCTGCCGCACTTGCTTACGACGAAGCAGCTCTCAGATTCAAAGGAACCAAAGCCAAGCTCAATTTTCCAGAAAAAGTTCATCTCTCAAGGGAATTAGGTTACCTCACAAATCGTCCTCCATCATTACAAGCCTCTTCCACTCCCTTCCACCTGCTTCCTCGTCACACTGCAACTCATAACGATGCTATTGTTTCTTCCTCTTCTTCGCCATCTTGTTCCATGAAATCCGCAGCTCCTTCTTCTGAGCCTCCTACGAAACAGAAACGTTGAGAACTTGAACACGTTAATTCATTTGCATATCAGAGATTTTCATGATTTCTATGATCTACATATTGCAGTTTTCATCAGAGACTAATAATATATATTATGTATGGTGTGAAGGAAATAATAGTTGAAGTATAATGTTGCAAGTTCACACAATCCAAGTGTGTATATTTTACCTGTGGAGTCTATGTGAAATCATATTCTTGTAACAATCATTTATGACTCAGAGTAAAATACATCTATAGAATGACTGCTATATATATGGTAGAGTATAAGCAAAGTGGAGTAAAAACATCTCCCACAAAAAAAAAATATTATTTTAATATAAATCTTATTTCTTTAAACTCCTATTTAATATTTTTCATATATTCTTAATTCTTTATGTTACATAAATAGTTATTTTAGGCTTAATTTTTTTTATTTGTTTTCTTTAGATTAGTTCTTATCGAATCAAATACCAAAAACTATTGGTAATAATCAGTAATTGGATTTTGACTCAGCCCATAACTAATAATTAAGGTATGAAAAAGTAACAAATTCACATTCTGTTTTTGTTGAGAAATATGAGATGTGTGAGTGTGTAAAAGGAATAATAAAAAGAAGGAGGTTTGAACACGGACGAAAACGCTGACCTGAAAATTTGGGCGAAAACCGCGTCACAATAATGATAGCATCCAAACTAAAATATAGAATAAACAGTTGACTAATTGCATGGTCTCAAATATTCGTTGTGTCAGGCACACCAAATTACTTACTCTGCTTTCAAAGCTATTAATGCCTTAATTTTTTTTTTTTTTTTTAAAGTGTTGATGTTTTAAAATTTTAAGTTTTTTTTTTTCGAATTGAAAGAATAGTAGATTTTTCTAGATTTCCATAGGCATTTTCTACTCCTAATATTTATCCTATTAAGAAAATAGACTGTAAATTCGTAAAGTTAAGTTGGTGTTAGTAATTTAAAATAAGTTCAGTATATAAAGGATGATGAATCAAGTTTAGTAAACTTACTTTAGTTCACGAATGATGCAAAACTTTTATACTATTAATCTATCAAAATTTATCAGAAGTATTTTAAGTTTATTATCATGAAAGTTAACAAATTTGATATACTTTTTTTATTATTTTTACGTATATTAAATTTAAATCATTTTAGCATGTGTTTGGATCTAACACAAAAAAAAGGAGTGTGTATGTTTAGTGAATGTTTATGTTAAAAGTTGAAAAATTGTGTTACATAATCATTGAAAAAACATAAACTTTGAGATAAAAAAAAATATTTGTGGAAGTTGTATATATAATTGATTATACATCAATTACGTTTTCATATATTAAAGGCATAATCGATTATATCTTTATATTTTTTATTTTTATATTTATTATAATAAAACAAATAATGAATATAATATTATTAAAATAAAAAAAATTCAATCACATCAATTATATCTGTTATAAGCTTTTCTATTTAAATTTACTTATTTTTATATTTAAACAAATTTATTCTCTATTTTTCCCTCTTTTTTCTTTTTCTTTCTATTCTTATCGTCATCAAAACAAATACAAGTTGCCAGAGTTTAATAATATTATTGAAGATTTTAAGGGGTAAGAATATTTTATTTATTTATTTAAAAGCTAAGAATTTTCAGCGAAATGTTTGAAGAAAAAACAAAGTTGGGCTGTGTAACATTTTATTTCTATAGATAAATAGGAAAACATCAGTCACGATTTTTCTGGGCAACCACAGGAACATAGGTGTCCAACGGTTCATACGCTACTGTAGATTTATACTCACATATAAGGATACTAATAAATTAGAAATCTAAAAATTCACATTTGAACTTGATTAATTCAAATAAATTTAAAGGGTTAAAAAAAGTTAAGTCTAAAGAGAGATATTTTTATTATTATAATAATTATGTTGGGTTCAAATAATATATAAAAGAAATATAAAAGCAAAAACAAAGAAAGTGATCGTATTATAGAACATTTTATACATTAATAGCGTATCCCACAAAGACTTTAACATAACTTTGTATAAAAAAGTGAGAGAGACTTAAAACAAATATTGTTTAGGAATTTAAAAGAGTAGGCGTGGTAATTAGACACACTAAACCATAATGACATATGCACAGTAATTAATTATAACACTATAGATGTATCTTATTAAATAGTTCTTGTAAGTACTATTCATAAGATAATTATGGTTTTAGAATTGAAAAAAAAAATTGTATATAACTTTTAATTAATTATATAAATATTTTATATTAACAAATATAAAATATAAGGGCATTTACAATAAATTGAATTAGTTTTGGAACGTATAATATTTAATATGTGTTTTTTCGCTCTAACCATTAAAATGTTATGAATGATAATAAAAAATAATGAGTTATCAAAAGATCTTAGCACACTTGAATATTGTTTTTAAGCATAACTAAATTTAAGATGATGGGTTTAAGATAAGGTTATTTTAATAACAGATTATATGTGTTTTATTTAATTATAATTGATATTAATTTTTATTCTTGTTAGGTTTGATGGCATGCAGGGGTTTTATAACATGCATGTGAGATCTTGTCAATTACATTAATCTTTATTTGTTCAGATTGGTTGTAATGTTTTTTTTTTTTTTTTTAAATCAAGACCTCTAGAAATAAATTAGGATTTTTTTAACTTTGGTTTTGTTTTGATTTATTTTCTTGGAA
>Ga0099824_1001207_pt1 | contig 35551 bp, 26 predicted proteins | sample SiratrowhiteBW_FD_76837 | JGI IMG/M metagenome (GOLD analysis project Ga0099824, IMG submission 76837) | Root nodule microbial communities of legume samples collected from California, USA - Siratro white BW | ecosystem: Host-associated > Plants > Roots > Nodule | place: USA: California... | reverse complement strand
TTGAAATATTAGGTTCAAACAAATGTCACATGAGTAAAGCATATATTAGTTCAGAAATTATCCTTTTCCATAGCAGTAAAGAAGCAAGACAAATCATGCTTAAACCTCCAATCAGTACTTACTTGAAGCCTTTTGGTTGAAAGATGTTAGTTTAATATAACCAACTGTTGGGAGATTAATTCCTGAAGCAGGTAGCTTGCACAGTCTTGACTTCACTGGATTCAAAGAAACTTTCTCTCGCCTGATATGTAGAAACTCTAGTGTTTAGTTTTTTATTTAGAAATAATATTGAAATTTTGGGAGAAAGAACAAACATTATTTAAGCCTACCACCAGGTATGATACTACAACAAAAGCAGAAAAAAAAATTAGGAGGGCTAACAACGGTAACAAAAAAGAGTTAACCATATAAATGTGGCTAAACATAATAAAGCATTATCAAATTACAAGCCTTCTGAATCATCCCAAAAACAAAATATACTCAAAGGCCTAAACTTCAAATACTTCTCTCTGGAAATGAAACTAACGCTAAATCCAGGTGCTTTATGTCCAAACCACTACGGATAGTCAAAGCTACTGTGCTTCCTTTCGATCCCTGCAATTAATACCAGGCGTAAACCTCAACACCAACAATTATTTTCTTCTAAGATAATCTTGGCTACATTAAATACCTTTTAATGCATTTTGTGTATGTTTGCGAGTCTCTAGAGTGAGAAGTAACTTCAAGCAGCAAATAAAAGCCATTCATATTAATAACTTTTACAGACTCATACTAATTGAGACTTATCTTTTCAACTAAATGAATAATATATCTGAAAAAAAAAAATAATATGAAAGAGACTCCAGCCACAATGGAGAACATAAACTTTGCTGCAATTAATTGACAACAACAAATTATGTATAAAATAAAACTAGAATTAGAATAAGCAAATCACCTCCATACTCTTTTGAATTGGTCAGAACTCTAACAAGTCTTCAAAAAGAATAAGTTCCCAAAGATTAAACTATTATAAATCCATTCTATTAGTCAAATTATAATTCGGGACGAGATTGTATTGTACCTTTGCATTTTCTTCCTTGAAAAAAATAATATTCCAGAGTCTGCATCATGTTTCAGAATAACTTTTACTGTCTTATTCTAGGACAACTAAACAGTCTGGGACAAAAACAACATCCTAATGGAAGAAGATGGATGATACCAACCTCTTTACTTTCCATCACAATTCCCGAATTTGAAATCTAAGTTCAACTTAACACAGAACATCGTTATCATTATTTACAATTTAAGGTCCAAAATTTAACGACAATACAAACATTAGATACCAGAGTCAATGATGATCCACTTTCCTCTAACTTTCCCTTCCACCCTTAGCATCATTTGTTTAGCTCCTTTCTGTTTCTGTTTAAACTGGTTAATTACCCAAATACACATAAGTCAGAAAAACAAAATGAAAATCGTTTTTGAGTTTCAATTGAAAATCAATAATGGAAATAGAGCGAGGAAAAGGACGAAGGAAGGAGGGTGTGGTACCTTGTAAATTAGGGCTTGAGCGATGTTCTTAACGTGCCAGGTAGACCTGCCAGGGGCGAGAACCATGAAATCAGCCCAATCGCAGTGCTTGGGAACTAGTATCACTTTAACGTCCTCAGCTTTGATCTCCATCAAAACCTTCTCGATCTCTAGCAGATCCAGAAGGCATTTACGACCTTCAATGGCGGACAAAAAACAAAACTGTACCTTCTTCTTTCATGGTTGATTAAGAAGAAGGGCTTCTGAATATTGCAAACACGTTCGTGTTCGAAAAATCCCCACATTCGAGTATTATGATCAGATCAGGGCAAAGCGAGCGAGTTTGCGAAGAATTCATTGTGATTTTGTGCGAAGCCATGAGAAGTTCTGGCGGAGGTGCCACCGTAACCATCTATCACCGTCACCATCAACGAACAAATAAAAAGAATAAAGAAAAAAAAAATAAGACAGAGGGTCGTTGCTATTCATTTTGACTTTGTACTGAGACAAGAAGGTAGTGAAGATTGATTTTTGGACTGACCTTGTACTGAGACGAGAGGGTCGTGAAGATTGATTTTTGGACTGACCTTGTACTGAGACGAGAGGGTCATTATCCTTCATTTTGACCTTGTACTGAGACGAGAGGGTCATCAAGATTGATTTTTGGACTGACCTTGTACTGGACGAGAGGGTCGTTGTCCTTTATTTTGACTTTGTATTGAGACGAGAGGGTCGTGAAGATTGATTTTCAAACTGACCTTGTACTAAGGCGAGAGGGTCGTTCTCCTTCATTTTGACCTGTACTGAGATGAGATGGTCGTGAAGATTGATTTTGGGACTGACCTTGTACTGAGATGAGAGGGTCGTTGTCCTTCATTTTGACCTTGTTCCGAGATGAGAGGGTCATAAATCTTGAATTTTGAACTAACCTTGTACTGAGACGAGAGGGTTGTTCTTAAAAATATGAAATTGAGATCCTGACCGTGTCTAAGATCATATATCATTTATGTGAAATCAATACCCTGACAATGTCCGGAGAGATTGAGTAGATGAACACAGTGTGAATGCTAAAATAAAGTCGAAACCTTAACAATGTTCGAAGGTTACAATTGAAGAGTGAGACCAAGATCCTCACTGTGTCTAAAATCCCACATCAACACTTGAAATCAAATCTTTAGACAATGTCGCTGAGATTGTACAACCATGTTGTAAGAGTAATATGTAGACGAACACCGTGTGAACACCCAAAATAAAGAGTTGAAACCTTAACAGTGTTGGAAGGCCGCAACTGAAGAGTGAGACCGAGATCCTGACCATGTCTAAAATTGTGCATCATCACTTGAAATCAAATCTCTGGACAGTGTCACTAAGATTGTGCAATTGTGTTGTAGAAGTCATATGCAAACGAACACCGTGTGAACGCTCAAAATAAAGAGTTGAAACCTTAATAGTGTTGGAAGATTACAACTGAAGAGTGAGACTGAGATCCTGACCATGTCTAAAATCATGCCTCCTCACTTGAAATTAAATCTCTAGACAATGTTACTGAGATTGTACAACTGTGTTGTAGAAGTATGTAGACGAACACGATGTCAACACTCAAAATAATGAGTCGAAACCTTAACAGTGTTGGAAGGTTACAACTGAAGAGTGAGACTGAGATCCTGACCGTGTCTAAAATTGCGCATCATCACTTGAAATCAGATCTTTGGACAGTGTCTCTGAGATTGTACAACCGTGTTGTAGAAGTATGTAGACGAACACCATGTGAACGCTCAAAATAAAGAGTCGAAACCTTAACAGTGTTGGAAGGTTACCACTGAAGTGTGAGACCGAGATCTTGATCGTGTCTAAAATCGTGCATCAGTGTCACTGAGATTGTACAACCGTGTTGTAGAAGCATGTAGATGAACACCATGTGAACGCTCAAAATAAAGAGTCGAAACCTTAACGGTGTTGGAAGGTTACAACTGAAGAGTGAGACCGAGATCCTGACCATGTTATGAAAGATTGGCTATTTCTGTGGGATAGAAGGATATGAAAGAAACCAGATTGCTCCAGCTTGTATATATGTGAAGAATGGTTTGGGTATCATATTGTCCCATTATTACTTAAGTTGGCCTATTGATAAGCAATTCCCTTATAATAGAGGCATTCTAATAAGCATTTTTCTTTTTTCATTTCTTTTAACACACATCATCAGTCACGTCCTCTTTTTTCAAAGTTAAACTTTATAAAAATCATTGCAATCATTCCTCAATCAATATAGACTTTATTAGGCTTGTAATGTGGTTGAAGGTTACAGGGTTGTGAAAAAATGATATAAAAGGCTCAAAATTTATTTGTGGGCTTGAAAAAGTTTAACAAGGACCATCAGCCAATGTTATAAACAGTCAAGGTGTTCTTCTATGATATTTCTTCCATCACGTTCCTTTCCTTTTCTTTTTGCCTTTTTTTTTCATTTTTCTTCTTTTTTTCTCTTTTTTTACCAAAATCAATCTTGAGAAATTTTTTTTGATGTATTTCTTCTTTGATGAACAACTTCCATTTTGATAATTCTCCTTCTTATATGAATAAGAAGTTTTTGATATATTCATTTTTGATGAACTTCTACTAGAATACTTCTTCTTTGATGAATTTCTTCCTTGGAACATTAGGTTGAGTTTCAACAAGTTGATGATCCTTTATAAGGGTATTTTTCTTTTAAAGAAAAATTTATTTTTGGCTCAAAGAGGGTGCAAAGGATGTGTAAAACTGTTTGGATGAACAAACATGGCAATACATCATTTTGAATCATGATTGCTTGATTTTCAAAGAGTTTAACAAAATTAATGACTTCCAACACATGTCATTTTTCTCTTTTTTTTTTCCTTTTTTATTGTCCTATCTTTTGCTTAGATCGTCGTTTTGGGTTTTCAATCTAGCGGACTTTTTTCTTTTTCTTTTTAATTTTGTTTGAATGCCCCTCAAGAATAGAGATATGAGATTGGCCAACTAACAGAAAATTGACATTCTGCCCCAGTATAAAAATTTTTAGGTAATGATAACCATTTGGATAATCCTTACATTTGGGAATTTTGGGAATTTCGGAAATTTTTGGGAAGTCGGGTAATTTTGGGAGAGCCAACAGGTAACAAACACCATGTATGCAAATGTTTTCTTAGAAAAGTCAACTTTTACCTTTATTAAACATTTTGCTTGAATGATTTCCATTTTATTATCATTCGCAATCTTGTGAATTCAATCATCTATGAACAACTGACTCACCACATTTTCCTTTTTTTTTTTTTTTGAAAACTTAATTATTATTTTTTTGACAAACCGTGTTATGAAATTTTGGACTTTTTTTTCTTTTGAAAATGAATTTATGAATCCATTAGATTTTTTGGAATACATATATGATACATGTTTGAAAGATTTTTTTTTTTTTTTAGAAAATGCATTTATGAATGCATGATTTTTTTGGAATGCGTATATAGTTTATGTTTGAATGAATTTTTTTTTATGAGAAAATGCATTCATGAATGAACGAAATTTTTTTTTAGAATGCATATATGATGTATGTTTGAATGATGCATGCGTAAAGATAAAAAATTCTTTTTTTTTTTAAATGCATATATGAATGGAATTTTTGAGAATACATATATGATATACGAAATTCTAGAAAAATTCATAAGAGATTATGTGAATGCAGATATAGATGTTCACAAGTTGAATTTGTTCCTTTGAAAATACATGCATGAATGCATGAAAATCTATTTTTGATTTTCTTTCAAATTTTTCATTTTTTTAAAAAAATTTCTTAAATGGTAATGCATAAATGGATCCTCGAAATTATATTTTTTAATTCCTTAGTGATATGCATGAATAGATGCTCTACATTCTATTTTTTTTTATTCTTTTTCTTTTTAATGATAATCTATGCTCAAATGTATTATTTTTCAGAAAATTATGTATAAATTTTCAAAAGAGAATGTATATTCAAAGATGTTCTTTCTTTCTCACAAATATTTAAAGGAGAATGTATTTACAAAAATTTCATTGACAATATATATACAAAAGGGTTTTTTTTTTTTTTCAAAAAAGAACATATGTACACAAATTTTGATATATGTACAAAATTTAAAAAAATAATGTATTTACAAATTTTTAAAGGAGAGTGTATTTACAAAAATATATTTATTTTCCTTTCAAAAATGGTTAATATGTATATGTTTCTTGTAATCATTATATGCTCACTCCCTTTCTATTTTTTTAAAAAAATATTGATATTTTTGAGTTATTTTATTTCATATTTTTTCAAGAAAAAATTTATTTGTCTTTGTCTTTCTAATTTTGAGTGAGGTCAAGACTTTCATAGTGCAGATAGGGTCTCAAATGGAATTTTAAAAAAAGTGAGGCTGAGACCATAATCGCATCAAGCGGGTCTCAAAATAAATCTTGAAAGAAGTGAGGTAAGTGCATGAATGTACAAAATATTTTTCCTTTTTGATATTCTTGATTTTTTTTTTGTTTGATATTGGCATTTAGGAAGAGATGCATGAGTGCATTGAGAACGCATGAACATATACATGAAACCCTATGATGATTTATGAGAATGTATGTATGAAATGCATAGTTTCCATTTTTGTTTATTAAATGCATATAACTTTATTTTTCATTATTGATTTTTGATTTTTTTATAATGCAGGTATAAATTTTTTTTTGAAAATGAGAATGCATAGATGAATGTATAAAAACTCTATCTTTATTTTTTTATTTTCATATGAGAATGCATGAATGAATGTATAAAACTCTATTTTATTTTTCAATTTTAATTGAAAAAAATGCATAGATGCATGTATAAATTTTTATTAAGTTTTGATTTTAAGTAAATGCATATATGCATGCATAAAACTTTATTTTTCATTTTTGAATGAGAATGAATGAATGATTGCATAAAATTATTTTTTTTATAATGAGAATTTTTTTTTTGAATGAGGATGCATGTATGAATTCATAAAACTCTATTTTCTAGTTGTTTTTCTTTTAAAATGTATTTTCAAAATTTCTCCTAAGGAAAAAACATGTTATAGAATGTATTATGCATGCCTTTGAAGATGTTTGATGCACCTGTAAATGTATGATGTATATTAAGCTATATGATGCATGTTTCGATATGTGATGAATGTCATGTATGATATATATTTAGAAGTATGATGCATGTCTAAGTGTAAGATGCATGCAACACTAATTAATGTATGCATGTCAATAATTTTTTTATGCGAGCAAATTAGCAAAAGATGCACAAAAATACAAACTAATTAAGCAACAACTACAATTATTTTTGTTTTGTTTCTTTTGTATTTTTTTTTAATGCATGAAATTTTTCGGAATTCATTTATGATTTTTTTTAAAATGTAAATATATGGACATATGAAATTTGGATGCATGAAAGAAGTCTTTTTTTTTTAAGAAAATACATTTATGAATACATAAAATTACTGTTTATCTTTCTTTTTTTTTTGGAAGACCTTTTATCACCAACGGTTTAGGCCTTTGTGGATTCACCTTCTTTCTTTTGATGAAAGACTTTTAGAACATGCCTATCTATCAAGTATTGCACAAAATTTTTAAACTCAACACACTCATCAATGAAATGTTCGGTGCTAGCATGGAAACCACATTTATCCTCTAGCATGTGTTCATATTGGAATAATCCAGCTTCGCATATTGCTCTGAAAACCTCATTCATAGGTTTACTCATTTCATTTACATTTTTAACCAGGCTAAGACTTCCTTCCTCCATAATAACATTCACTGTGGAGCTTGTATATCCAAACAGATGGTTCTTCTCAACACTCAGCTTTTGCTATTGGAAAGTAAGTCACCCTGAGTTGAGCAAGGATTGCATTTTATACTTGAGGGCTCGACAATTCTAAGTCAAATGTCCAATCTCTCCACCATGATATTCACATTTAGCATTAGCATCGTAATATCTGGGATATGGTGGTTGTATGGTTCTTGAGTAGGTTAGGTAACAACTCTGTGTATGTCATCGGTATGGGAGTAAACTTCACCATCCTCTCTCCTTGATTACTTCTCTAACCATAACCTTGATTCTGCGCTTGATTAAAATTCTGACCTCCAATATTACACTTATATGCATTGTTAGGCGTAAATTGAGGTCGATATGCAGTTGGTGGCTTAGGAGCATTCTGAGGGCAGCTCGGCACAGCATTTGCAACATAAGCAGATGAAGGTATATAATTAGGCTTGTATTGATGCTGATATCCTCCCTAGTATGGCATGGCGAAAGCTGCTTGCACCTCTCCCTCCTTCTTCTTGTTATTATTGTTATTATTGAACCCGGGATTTCTAGCATTGGTGGCTACGGACGAGCCTTGTGCTATTTTCCCACTTTTTAACCCATGCTCGATTCTTTCTCCAATAGTAACAAGATCAGAATAATTGGAGGAAACACTTCCCAACACTCGTTCATAAAAGGAGCTTCTAAAGTCTCAACAAACATAATTATCATCTCCTTCTCATGTAGAGGTGGTGCAACTTGAGTAGCAAGTTCTCTCCATCTTTGTGCATACTTTTTAAAAGTCTCAAAGCTCTTTTTTGCCATGCTTTGCAATTGCATTCATTCAGGAACCATGTTCATATTGTACTTGTACTGCTTCAAAAACGCATCTACAAGATCCTTTCAAAAGTGAACACGAGCTGGCTCCAAATACATGTACCAGTTGAGAGCCACTTCTGTTAGGCTTTCTTGAAAGAAATGCATTAACAATTTTTCATCGTGAGCGTGCGCAACCATCTTTCGGCAGTACATAGTCAGATGGCTCTTCGGACAAGAAACTCCCTTGTACTTCTCGAATTCCAACACCTTAAACTTGGGGGAATTACAACATCAGGTACCAAACACAGCCCAACAGCGTCCTCAAACTCACATATACTAGCTCCCTCAATTATTCTCAACCTTTCTTCTAAAATTTCCAACTTATTTTTGGTTTTGTCAGCATTAATCATCACATTCTGCAAATCTTCATGCACAGCAGTATTCACTGGAGTCGCTTCACCAATTATGACTTGAGATCCCTTGGTTAAGTAGCAGAAGGAACTTTATTAACCACCATCCTTTCAACATGATTAGCAGGTGGTACTTGGGTGAGCTCAGGCTGACCTTTCACATTAGCAGCATTAACAACTGGTGGTATGTTCCCTTGATCAGTATAATCCTCATAAGCCGGCTTGTAATTCAGAGGCAGACCATATGGAGGGAATTCCTAATTTGCTTTATTCCCTTGATTAGGCCCTCATGTTTGTAGTGAAGATTGAGCCTCTTCATTCTTTGTAACAACCACATCTTTCAATGCTACCATCATCTCAGAGATTTGACCGACTTGATTCTTAAGTTGGTCAATATCATCCTTCATGTGGTCTTGTGCTTCACTCAAGTTTTTCATCTTCTTGCTATTAGCACGAGTTCTATAGGGATGTCGTGGAATGTTCGTCGTTATTACGTTACTGTTGATTTTATTTTAATGAATTAATTAAGCGATGATACGGAAAATGAAAATAAATGATATGAATAAATGAATGAATGCATGTGATTTAAACGGTAATTATGAAAGTAGTACACACATCTCATGGAAATTGGACCCACATTTTTATTAATGAGAATAAAAATCATTTGACATTACAAAACAATTCGTCAGAACAATCGAGTACAACCATTTCTTAGCATGAGCTATCATATTTTTCATCTCCACTAAGTATTTACAATGATCCAAAAAGTGTTGGACTTTTTCTGGAGGGTTGAAGAACGCTAATGATATATCAGCCTCTCGCAGCATCCTTGGCATTTCATGAATAGCTCCATTAGCAAGAGCAACTAACTCTGAGAAACAGGTCTTCCAATGAATTATGATTCCCTCCTATTCTGCAATGTGATTCTCGAGTTGAGCCATCGTAATCTCATGTTTCTCCTCTGTTTCCATTCTATGCTACTGCTCTTCCTTCATCCTCTCTTCATATTCTAACAATATTTCTTTCATTTGTGATTTGGTGTTGTTAAACAGGATTTGAAGATCATATAGCTCCTTCATTAGCTTTTGTCTGTCCTGCCTGGCTTCGTCATAAGAATTCATCCATTGGCGCTCAGAATGCAAAGCCATATCCCAATCTTTGGCTCTAGAGGCTAACTCAATTTTGACAGTAATTAAATCTTGAGTCATTTTCTTGATACAATCTTCATCTACCTTTTGTTTTTTCACCAATCTCTCATTCACCTTTGTCTTCTTTTCATACTCCATCTTGATGTTTGTGTAGTTTCGCTGAAGGCTTTGCAAATCATCATTCAATGCAATATTCTTCCTCTTTAGCCTTTCAACTTCTTCTTTCAATCTATTCACTTCTTCACAATCAACACCAGACATAGATTTTTCAACATGATCATGAGAAATCAGTTTAAAAGGCAGTTTGACCTCTTTTACTCGTCCGCCATCCATTGCTAATATGAGATTTCTCGGTTTACTGCCGATGGCCTCGAATCTCTTTCCGCACGGGATATGTTCTTCCAAGCACTATGGATGTGGCACAATGTTTTAGTGATAAATCCGTCCTTATAGTAACATACAAATGCAATCAAAGCAGCAGGTGTGGGTGCTCCTCAGATCGGATAGCCAAACTGTCTTTGAGCCAAAATTGGATTATTGTTAATGCAACCCTTGGTACCTACAAGAGGCACATTAGGAAAATCAGCACAACTATAAATGAGACTCCTTCTTTGTTGCCATGATGGTTGTCATAAGATCTTCTTTTGATTCAAACCAGCAAAAGACTGAGCCCATTCTTTAGAACTTATTATCTCCAGTTTCTTTCGAGTCACCAACCCTATCAGGCATCTAACCCCTATCACATTATCCCCAATGCGAGTCATCGACCAGATATACAACATAGGCAGACAACAATACAACTTCCTTACCTTTCTCTCATAGCATAAATCTAAAGCTAAGTAGGTATCAGCCAAAATCCCCATAATTAGATTCTCAAATCTCGTTCTAACAGCAACAAAGATATCCATAGCAGCATAATCTACATCATCACCAAGGTAAGGAAACATCATCACTCCATACAGTGTAAGAGCAAGAACATCCATAAAAGTTTCCTAATCCTCCTTCACACTCAGCTTCCTAAGGTGCGCCTCCAAGAACCTCTGGGAAAACCCTTTGGTATCTTTTATAGCAACTAGCCGGCTACTCAATTCATTCTGAGGGATTTTAGTGATAGCTGATAATGTCATAATAGAAACATGTTGCTCAAAGTGCCTATAAGGGACTCCACCATTCAGAGGATATCCAGGATCTGCTCATACTCCTCAACCGTAGGTACTAATTGAAAATCTTGGAATGTGAAGCATCTCAAAGATGAGTCATAATAATGAGCAAGTGTTGTGATACCAGGTATTTGCACCTCTAGTTCTAACAACCCTAACAGATTTCCATATTTTCTTCTATAGCTTTAAGCTTCCTCCCTAGCTCCCGGAGACTCGACAGATTGTTATCTATTGGTTCGAACCTCAACTTCTTCTTTGGATCCACTTATTTTGATTCCCTCTCAACTTCAAACTCAGGTTTAATCTCCATGATTTGGTGTACAATTTTCAAATTTACTATTTAGAATAATGATGCATGAGATCATATGTTACAACATGTATGCTATGCACTATAATAAAACACAAATTAATTCCACATGTTCCATATCCTCCTAACATAGCATCAACCATCAATCCACCTTGTCACAATAAATAACCAACATGCTAGTGAGTGGTTAAAGAACTTGATTGTCTCCCTTAATGCCCTAAACAAATCGACAACATAACACCTAAGGGTTCTATGATCTTTACATGCATCCTCACAAAGGTAAGTTCCCAAATTCCTAGAGGTATAAAGGTCACCAGAGCTATGGCCCTCATTTATCACCTTATTCAAAGTTGTCGGTAAACAACTAGCTTATGAACAAGCAATAAAGAGAACAAACTCTGATTGAGATTCTCATGAAAACCAAAGTAGGAAGTACATCTCGTCCGGTATCACTGAATCCCTCTATTTCTAAAATTTTTCAGACCCAGGGTTTTAGGGTCCCACTCATGATACATGTATGAAAAGTGTGTGTGAAGGGAGAAAACCTGTACCCAACCTCCCACCTGCAAAAACAGCTAGAAAGTCCCAAGCAGATATGACAAATATAGCAGATATGACAGATATAGCTCAATATTCTAGCTATAGTTATGAAAGCAATAAAAGCAAGATATAAAACAATAATGCAAATCTTAAAGCATATAAAACATAATAAAATAATAAGAGCTATCAAAACATAAAAAAGGGAAAAATAAACATTCAAAAAACCACAACTATCTTTGCTCATTCAATTAAATGGCCTGACTCTCAAACGAATCCCCAGTGGAGTCGTCATCTGTCGCGACCTCGTCGACGACGGCTGACGACGATCCGAAAATAATAAAATAAAAGAATAAATTAAAAATCAGTTTGATTTGAAAATTGGAGAAAAGGAGTCGCCACCATAGTTTTTATAGAAAACCATGAAAAAACTAGAATCGGATAAAACAGGTTTGCAAAACCGGATCTAACATTCAGGAGTCGGTTATGTGTGGGGAAGGTGTTAGCACCCCCACAACGTCCTTCATAAGACGGTACCTTTAATCGAACGAGTAAAACAAGTGTGGTTTAATAAAATGTTTATTCTTCCCAAAAGAAATAATAGAAAAACTAATAAAAACAAAATAATAATTTTAAATAAAAGGGGTCCGATAAGGATTGACCTTGCTTTTACGTATCTACATCTATAATGGGTGAAGAATCAGGAAATACATAGTTCTAGAAGATAGATGAGTTGTTTTGAGAAACTTGATACTTTTATTTTAAAATTTTATATTTTTATTATTTTTGAAAATTAAATTTCATTTCAGATATCATAGACACATGCGGCCTTTTTTTAATAATCCAAACGAAAATTGAAACTCTTCACATTAAATTCCGCATGACGCATGCGGCCATTTGGAACTTTAATAAAGACTTATTATTTAAAATAAAAAAATATCACGTGACGCATACGGTCATTTGAAGATTTAATTGAAATTTATTCTTAAAAGTACAATTTCATATGCAAGTAAAAACAAGAAAAATATGTAACATATCAAATTTATTTAATTTAAGTAAAACAAATAGAAAATGGTGCTTATTGTATGCAAATTTGAAATTAGCATATGGATAAAAATAAAATATAGAAAGTCGACCCCACTTTCATGTAACCTTGAATGGGCTACGTGAATGGGAAATAACATAAAGAAAGTGGACCCGCTTTCATGTAACATTGAATTAGCCTATGTGAATTAAAAATAAAAGAAAAGTGAACCCCACTTTCATGCAACTTTGATTAGCCAATGTGAAGTAAAATAATAAATGGTCACCACGTGAATGTGCACAGGACAGAACGTGAATGTGCAGAGGATTGAAACAATCTTCAAGTCCAAAGTTGCTAAAGTGTTGTTTTTTTTTAGCTAAGAATCTCAACTCACTAGTCTTTAGATCAAATGAAATAAATTATACTTTTCTTCCTTTCTGCTCGTATCGTTCAATAATTTTTGACAGAAAGTTGGTTGGAATAATCAAGAAGCTTGGCTTTCCTCTTCCGAATCACTGCTGTCACTATTGCCCCTGTGGTGACCAAAACTTTTCCTACCCGTCCTACTACTAGCATCCTCAAAACACGACCAACTGCCACTCTATCACTTCTTATTTAAGACATTGGGCTAAGCCTAACCATAGCCACAACTACACTATTGCCAGCTCCTTCCCTTCACTCTCTGTCTGGTCCACACGGTGTCGGAGAAACTTTGGGCTTAAACCCAATTTATGCACACCTAAACTACCGAAATTGTATTTTTCATTTACTCCACTCGGTGCCACAATAATTGAAACAAACTCATACGTAATGACATTATGCCACTGTTCAATTCATTGTTCAATAAAAAATGCCAATCCAGCATCTCACAACTTCACAAAACTCACTTTATTTTCACAACCAGCCCAATTCATTAGGGTTATGAACTGTATAAAGGAAACGTGAAACAAAAAGAACTATGACAGTGGAGGTCTTTGGTGGTGGAGGAGCGACGCTGTTTTTGAGTGAGGATCAGTGGCTTGAGATAATGAAGATTGGAAGCGGCAGCGCTAGGCTTGTTGTTCGACGGTGGCTTGGTTAAACATGGCAATGAAGTAATCAACGGCGACAACTGCTCCAAACGACCACGGTGGCATGGGAGGAGGACGGTGTCTCACTATGGCTTTAAAGGTTTCTTTTGTCGGTGGCTAAGCTCATGGTGGAGATGAGGGAGTGTTGGTGACGTCGACGTTGAGCATGGTTTAGTTTCGTGGTGCCTGTGTGGCGCGAACACGGTGGCGTGCGGAGGTGATAGAAAGGCCGTCGTGGTGGCAGTGATAGATGAGAGGGTGGTGGCCACACATGGTTCCATTTCAGCGGTTATGGTATAGTGGCTTGTCAGAGATATTGGATGTTCGAGAAGTACCAAATAGAGAGCATGGCCAGCCGCTTGAGGTAGTGACTATGGATGGGTTAATCGGTAACAATTACAACTAAGGTTCGAGATGTTGATGGTGGTGCAATTGATGCAACTTAAGTAGGTTTGCCAGCAAACGTGGCATGACTCACTTCTGGATGGGTTTTCATAGATTCAAAACTTCTTTTGTGAAGAAGTTTCATATTAAATGCTCTTAGATATGAACGAAGCCAAAGCTTCTTGGTTTGAGACGCCATTAAAAATCCCTGGTTTTGAAGGTATCAATAAAATGCAATAACCACCATGAAAACTTAAACACACATAAATATCCATAAAAGACCATATATAAAGCACATTTGCAGTCTTCAAACAGAGATATAAAAGAATAGGATTGAACACAAAAAATTTAACGATGACGAACCAGTGCAATTGTCAATCAAGAAAACACATAGAAGACGATTCAGTTCATATGTAAAAATGATTAGACAATATAGACAATGTCATACCTATTGAAGAAGTTGTCCAGAAAACTTTAATTGATGGAGATCTTTCTCTGGCAAACTTCTCTATGCCTTTTCTGATTGCCGCCTCTTGTTGTTCCTTTCTTGACCTCTTTCTTGCTCTTGAATTTTTCAATTCTTTTCTTCTTCAAACTTTCCGAAGAAATTCAAAGATTGCGCTCTTCCCTCCGACGAACCACTTCTTCTTCTCTAATGAGTTCTTTGTCTCCGATAAGCACTCTTTTTCTCGCACCAAGCTTCTCGCAACCTCCAAAACTCAGTTCTTCCAGAAAACCTCGCAAGCGCAAAACCCACTCTCTCCTCTTACAACCGCCTCTCCCTTTCTCTTTTACTTTTTTCCCTAATAAAATAACACTTTCATTTTTTTTTATCCCCCATCGTACTATGCTTGATCTCTTGCCACGTAGATTCTTTTTTTTAATTATTAATTATTATCTCTTTTTATTTATTAATTCTTTTTACTAATATTTTTTTCTTTTTTTATTCTCTTTTTCCATTTTATTTTCAAACCTAATTTTGCTTATATAGTTTTTTAATAAAAAAATATTTATTTTTATTATCAATTTTTTTTATTATTTATTTCTTTCACCCGGACGAAATCGGGTATTGACAAGTACTTCCATTTTTGCGAAAATTTTTGAAAGTTCAACTCACCTCCTCTTGAACTCGGTCTAAAATTTTTTTTAATTGGCATCAGAGCTAGAATTGAATCCTAGTCAAGTGTTTTGATCCATGGCAGAGAATAAACTACCTTTTGCTGAGGGTGCATCTATTAATAGGCCACCTATGTTTTTTGGGGTGAACTACCAGTTTTGAAAAATTAGAACGAAAATTTTCATTGAATCCATTGATCGTGGTATTTGCAATATTATAATAAATGGTCTTTATATTCCTATATCTGTTGTAAATTGTGTGACTGTTGAGAAATCTTACGATGAACTAACTGATGCAGAGAATTAGAAAGTGAAATATGATTGTGTTGTGAAAAACATAATAACCTCTACCTTGAAACTTGATGAATTTTTCAGAGTATCTCAGTGCAGCTCGGCTAAAGAAATGTGGGACATACTTGAAGTCACACATGAAGGAACTACTGATGTAAAAAAGAGCTAGAAAGCATGCATTGATCCAAAAGTACGAATTGTTTAGGATGCAGCACGCGGAGACCATTCTAGATGTTTAGAAAAGGTCCACTCACGTTGTCAACCATTTAATTGGATTGGGAAAGCAATTTGACAAGGAAGAGTTGAACATTAAGATCCTAAAGTGCCTGGATAGGAGCTGGTAGCCTAAGCTGACTGCGATATCAGAGACCAGAGATTTCACCACCCTCACCACCACAACACTCTTTGGTAAGCTGAGGGAACACGAGCTGGAGATGACTAGGCTGAAAGAAATAAAAACCGTGGAGAAGAAACCTATAAGCCTAACACTCAAGATAAGGGTTGCGGATATTGAATCAAGTGAAGAAAGCTCAAAAGAGTGTAGTGACACTGAGAATCTCAATCTGTTGACAAAGAGATTCCAAAAATTTATCAAGATGAAAGGAAAAATGAAGAATCAGCAAAACAAAAGGTATAACAAGAAATATGATTCTAGTTCTACTAGATTTACTTGTTTTGGTTGTGGTAAACAGAGACATATAAAAGTGGATTGTCCAAGCCAGGTGAATAAAGAGAAGGCACAAGAGAAAAGGAACAACAGATCTATAAAGAACAAAAGGGCGTATATAGCATGGGAAGATAATGGTACTTCTTCCAGCAGCTCTTCACAAGAGGTGGTTGAAGCAAACCTGTGTCTTATGACTGGATAAAATTCTGAAGTGAGTAGTATGGATTCCAGCACCTTTTTTAATAGTAAAAATTACAGTTCACTTCTTCAGACCTTCTTAGAAACCCATGAAGAAGCAAACATATTGGCCTTATCCAACAACCGATTGAAAGGATTAAACAATTGGTTGGAAGGTAGGGTCAAAGAACTGGAAGATGAGCTTTTAAAGGTGAAAACTAATTTTGATCATCTTGAGATGACTTATAAAGCTTCTAGTGACTTTGATTCTAGCAAGCCAACTAATTGTGAAAATTGTTATGTTTTACAAGATAAAGTTAACTATTTGATCACTACTGCATCAAAAATTTCATGGAAACCACAAATCTCAATGCAATTTTAGGTTCTCAAAATTGTGTTTTTGAATAAGTTGGCATTGGGTATCAATGTGGTTTTCAAGGAAAGCAAAAGAAATTTAGCAGTTTCTTTAAAGGCAATGAACAACAAATTTCACCTTTCATGACTTGTTTTTATTGTTTGAGGAAAGGTCATTCTGTTAGGAATTGTAAAGTTAGGAAATTTTATGTACCTAAGGGGATGGTTAGGAGGGCACCTAAAAGCATCACTAACACTTGTGGACCCAAGTTTAACAGGGTATCAATTCCTCAAACTTAATCTGTTTTGCAAGTATGTTTGGCATCCAAGAATATGATATCTAGACAATGAATGCTTCAAACACATGAATGGAAATGCTTCACAATTGATTAATCTGAAGTGAAAACCAAATGGCTATGTCACTTATGGAGATAACAACTGAGGAAGAATTCTTGGTGTTGGTGACATTGGAGGAGATGATGATGTGATCATAAAAGATGTGCTTCTAGTGGATGGATTAAAGCACAACCTACTCAGTATTAGTCAACTATGTGACAGAGGTTACAAAATCACATTCAAGCCTGATTTATGTCTAATTACATATTCAAAAACCAGTGAGACTGTACTTGTAAGTAAACGGGAAAACAATGTATACATGCTCAATGTCTCATGCATAACATCTAGTATGAAGTGCTTGCTGTCTAGGAATGATGAGTCATGGTTATGGCATAGGCGCTTAGCCCATATTCATATGCATCATCTCAATAGGCTTATTTCTAAAGAGCTGGTAATTGGCCTACCTAAGCTCAAGTTTGAAAGGGATAGATTATGTGAAGCATGTCAAAAAGGCAAACAAACTAAAAGTTCTTTCAAACAATTAAATGTGGTTTCTACATTAAGACCACTTGAGTTTACTTCACATAGATTTGTATGGTCCCTCAAGAACTATGAGCCTAGGAGGTAATTACTATAGTCTTGTAGTGGTAGATGATTATTCTCGTTTTACATGGACTCTTTTCGTTGCTACCAAGGATGAAGCTTATCATGCTTTTGAGAGATTTGCTAAAGTTATCCAAAATGAGATAAATTATTGCATTTCAGCCATTAAGTCAAATCATAGGGGTGAATTTCATAATGAAAGATTTGACAAATTCTGCAGCAAATTTGGAATTAAGCATAACTTTTTCAGCACCAAGGACTTCACAATAGAATGGAGTAGTGGAGAGGAAGAACAGATACTTGGAGGAACTAGGAAGGACTGTCTTGAATGAGATAGATTTGCCAAAATACTTTTGGACGGATGCAGTGAGTATAACTTGTTATGTTCTCAATAGAGTGCTCGTTAGACCAATCTTAAAGAAAACCCCCTATGAGATTATTAAAGGTAGAGGGCCCAATATCTCTCATTTAAAGGTTTTTAGATGTAAATGTTTTATTTTGAACCATGGTAAAGATAACTTGGGAAAATTCGACTCAAAAGTTGATAAGGGTATATTCCCTGCTATTCATTGCATGGTTATGCTTACAATAGGAGAAACATGCTAGTTGAGGAATCCATGCATATTTCATTTGATGAAACTAACCCGAACATGCAGGAAATCACTAAGACAGGTGCAGATCATGAGTTCCTACTGGACAACAAGTTGATACTAGACTGCAGAATAAACCAGAGAAAATTGATCAACTATCAGAAAATCAATCAATTGAACTAGAAATTCAATTGATAGAATCTGAAGTTGGTCCAGAGATAATCAATTCTAAAATGCCTAGAGAGTGGAGAGTACCTAAGAATCATTCTTTAGACAATGTTATTGGTCAAGTGCAGAAGGGAGTCTCAACTAGAAGATCATTAAATCACTTTTGTGAGCACATGACATTTGTATCTCAGGTGGAATCCAAAACTGTAGCTGATAGAGGACAACAATTGGATAAATGCAATGCATGAGGAGTTGAATCAATTCGCTAGAAATGGAGTCTGGACTTTTGTTCCTAGATCAAAGAAGATGAATGTGATTGGAACCAAGTAGGTTGCCAAGAACAAACTAGATGAACAAGGAGTCATTGTGAGGAATAAAGCTTGGCTGGTTGCAAAGGGCTACAACCAAGAAGAGGGCATTGACTTTGGAGAGACTTATTCTACTGGGATTTCAAGATTTTTTTTAGAAATATAAAAAAATACATTTCATTTCTATCATTATTATAATATTACATATTTAAATTCAGTTGGATACATTCTCAACGATTTTGACATTTTAGCTAATTGTTTTTACAGTTGTACATTCTCATTGCATTTTAACTTGTTGTTTTGCATTTTTAATTGGTTTTTTTGTGCATACTTCGTATAGTGATCATTATTTCATAAAAATACTCATTCTTTCTCTCTTTAGTTTTTAAAAGGATTGGAACTTCGTCAAACATATTTTTTAACATTATCAACACACTGTCAATGAATAACAACTTTAGCCACAAAAGGACCATTAACTATAGCATCCCAAACACCACGATTAAATAATAGGGGTGCAGATAGTAATGTGAAGGGTAAAAATAAAATGGGTCAAATAGAAAATGATAATGGTAAAAAAGACAAAAGAAGAAAGAAAAAAATTAATTAACTTTTCTAACCCGACGAGATTGGGCGTTCTTATGTGGTTCATGCATGACTTCCAAGGTATCCCACATTTTTTCTTTTGTCAATGTGCATTGTGAGACCTTGAAAAATTCATCCAAATTAAGCGATGAGATAATTTTATTTTTAGCAATACAGTCATATCGAGCTTTTTCCTCTGGCTATCATTCCAGTCAAACCAAGGTTTAACAACTTTAGGCACAAAATGACCATTAACTATAACATCCATGTTTCAAAATTGATATTTCATACCACAAAACGTTGGAGGCCTGTTGATACCATTGTTGAAAATTGTGTCGACTGATGTTCAGGAGGGATATTAATTCTTTTTGAAAATCTTTTGATAAGAATGAGAATTTTTATTAATGCACAAGTACCATATTTCACACAAAACAATCAATTAAAATCACAAAACACTAAACTTGAGAAGGATTGCTTCATCAAATCTATAAGCACGAAGTGTTGCCAACAATCTCGCCCTAAGAGGAAACACTCTTAAAGAAAAAAACACTCACAAAAAGTATAATTTCAATTCCCAAGTGTATAACTTAACAAATCTTTATCACACAACCAAAAGATTACAATATTAAAGAGTAATAGAGTATATAAATTTTTGTAATTTCTATTTGACTTTATTGTTGGCTCTCTTTGTGTTTATCTATCAATAAAAATATTAACTTTATTAATAGATAGTTTACAACAAATTGTCTTGTCTAGTGCCCACCCTTAACTCCTACACTTTGAGTTGAAATTTATTCCTACTTGGAAAACACATCTTTTTAACCATTAGAACTTTTTTTCTGTCAATAAAAACAAAAAATCTAAAGCAAAGCAAGGAATAATCACCTACCAATGAAAACCCTTGAGTAGTGGAGAAGATGAAACTCTACTATTTGTAATTGAATCTCCATGGTTTGTATTTGAGAGTGGAATGGTGTTATTAGGAGCGGAATCGGAATGAGATTGCAAGTGAATATGTTTAGAGACTTGCTCGTGAATGCGTTTAATTCCTGAACACACAAAACTTAAGTGAGGGATAGTAGGTGGGAGAACTGAGGAAGAATGTGCGTGTGGGAACAAAGGAGGAAATATTGGTTAGGAAATAAAGTAAGGAAAATTAAACAAAGAAAATAGTGAAGGAAGAAACGAAGTGCGTTTCAGATGGGAGTATGTGTTTCGGAGTAATTTGAAGAATGAGGAAGTTAGTATACACTAAAATTAATTTACAAAATGCCTTCGAGAATAATTTGGAAATTGATAAGTGAAAATATACTAGAATTAGGAGGGGGAGTAAATTTGGGAAAATAGGAATAATGGAGCAATACATTATAAATGACTTAAAAAAATACTGCCCAAAACCTCATAATTTTCATCAATATAATGCTAATTAAAAAGATGATTATTATAGACATCATATTTGTCGTGAAAAAAAAATGGCCATTTATAGTTATTTTATTATATTATAATTAGCGATAATTTTAAAAAAACTGTCATATTAAAATCCTCATATTTGACGTGTTTTTAGTGGCATTGTGTTATAGCTCGGAAACCCAGTTCATCATGATACCATATTCCCCCAAGTATCATATTTTCCCTATCGAGGAACCTTAAACACATGCATTTGCAATTTGGTTAACTTTGACTCCAAATGTTAATAAAATTGAATCGGCATAATTCAAAATAAATAAACTTTGCTTGATTATTATTCTTTAGAATGATTTTAGAGTCAATTTATTAGTTTAGTTTTCAATAATTGTGTCCTCTACAAAAACTGGTACAGTGAGTTAAATCTTTTGTTTTAACACTTATCTAATAACAATATTTTTCGAATTTTTCTATTTTCTTATTAGTTTTTAGTCTAATTTAAGTTATTTCTTCTTGCACCCTCACCCTTTCTTACAAAATACGTCATAATTTAAAGAAAAATAACATATGACACTTTTGTGTATGTTAGTTTTTTGGATTAGACTTTTAAAAGGTTTTAAATGAATATTTTAGATTATATGATCTAGAAAACAAAATTAAGCCATTACAATATGTAGTTATTAAATTCACAACTCCATATTAGACTATCCCAAAAAATGCACCCTATCATAAATTTCCGAACACATTTTATTTAATTTGGATTGGATCATCCCAAACAATGTCTTTAAATATATCGACTTTATATATAGCATCAAATCAAAAGTTTATACAATAAATCTTGAGATAATAGATCACAAGTTCCTCATCAATCGGAGAAAGTAAAAGCACAATGATGTAATTGGTGCTTCGACTAGATTCACTATGGTGGTAGGAGTGGTTGATGAGACGATTTTCCAAAAAAACCTCTTTTTTAATTTATATCTACATTAAGTATTTATTCACAAGCAATAATACAATCCAACTAAGGAAGAAAATTTGAACAAAAGACAGATGAATTATTTTTGGGTTGTTGAGTTTGAAAACAAACAGCACAACAATAGATAGATAGAGTAAGATTATCATGAATTACTTAATCGAAAATAATAATAAAAAAAAAAGTGTTGTAGAATTTACGACAGGAGTATTTTTTTAATAATTTATTCAAAAGTTGTTAACTTTATAATTATAAAATATTTTTTCTTTTCGAGCCATATTTTCCAAAAGGCTGATTCAACACTTCATAAAAAAAAAGCAAAAAAAAGTCTAATGCAGGCAATAACACGAAAACAATGTTACCATATTATTCTTCTGAAAGTATGGGAGGCCTGAAAAAAGTACAAGAATTTGCTTCTTGCACCCTCTGTTTTCAAACCTGCACCCCCTGAAATTGGATGAAGTAATTACTGCTGTAAAAGGAGAAGGAGATTGCTACATTTAAAAGAAGAAGAGCAAAACCGATGCGTCTAAAAAGCTCTCACTAGAACACATCGGAAAAACTTATTTCGAAAAACTCATTCTATAAAATGTATTTTGACAGATATTATATAAAGTTTGTAAAAAAATTGTGTTCAAGAAAACATATTGTAAAATGTATTTTATATCTTCCAGAAATATTATTTTAAAAATCTTATCATATTCTAGAAAATTTGTTTACAATGTATTTTATGATTGGACAAAGTGTGCTAAAAAAATTTCAAAACAAAAGGTACTTTTAAAGAAGAATAAAATAATTATTTTAATTGAGGGGTACAGGAAGCATTTGCCAAAGGTACCTGGGTGCTGGAAGAAACAACCCCAATTTAAAACAATCTCATTGGGCTTAGGCCCAAATTGCATCCACTTTGCTGCAGCACTCCCTCAATCGCTGAGACGAAACAGATAGCTTCTCCTTTCTTTCTACACGATCGCCATCGTTCATCAATGGCTTCCGTCAATCTCTCTTCGCTGCAATCTTTCTCCTTCCATCGTTTACTCTCTTCTTTTCCCCAAAATGCCCCTACTCTTTCCTTCAATTTCCAACCAAAACCTGCCGCCAACCCGCACCCAATTTCTCTGAAACCCTATGTTTTAGGGAAGCCTCGCACGCGTGTGGTGGCGCTGGCCGTGAAGAGCCTTGACGAAACGGAGGCAGTGGCGGTTTCCCAGGAGAACGACGGCACCTCCAGAGAACTGCCGTCGGGTGCCGGCGTCTACGCCGTGTACGACAAGGACGGCGATGTTCAGTTCATTGGTCTGTCGCGAAACATTGCGGCAAGCGTTTCGGCGCACTGGAAATCGGTGCCGGATCTCTGTGGCTCTGTTAAGGTGAGGTGTTTTCTGGGTTCTGAATTGTGAAGTATGAGAAAGAAGAAGTGTCTTTATTAATTACAGAGAAAATTGCTTCCTCACTAGGGCACTGGCTAGTTGGAGATCCATAAAACCAATTTAAACCTCATCTTTCACTTTCACTCCAATAAATTAAGCTTAAATTCACTTCTTAAGACAAGTTTTATCTTAGTAAGGTTTTGCATGAGTTTATCATATCAAGGTTTGTCATGTGTAAGATGTAATACAATTGCCAAATATTTAGTTTCACCGTCAAGATATATGGGCCTCGACATAAAAGTGTGTTAGAAATCCTATATATGTATTAGAAAAACCTTTTCATATTTCTCATAGGTGAATAGAACAAGAAAGAAAAACAAAATGAATTTTTTTTCATATGCTGAAATTAGCTTATAATAGATAAGCTAATTTGTACAATTTTTTTCATTTCTAAAAGATGGTTTTCAATTCATGCTTAGGTAATTTTAACGTATGGGAAACTTATTTATTTTTTTTAAGTTTTCTTAGACGTACATAAGGAGAAGTTTATCTGTCCTAAGAGTATGATGGGAAAGTTAAGTTTTGGAGGAGATGGAAGGATGACAGTTGTTTTATTTTAAATTAAGTGAGTTGTATAATAAAGATTTGCACATGAAGTTGATTTAATTAGAATGTGCATTAAGTTCTTTTACATGATCAGTTAATCATAGATTACGATATATTGTAAGATTGTTGATCTGTGATGATTAATTTAAAGGTCATATTTATTGTGGTTTCTAATTGGTTGACCATGTAAAGTCTTTTCATTGATTAAAAGGTAAAATTAATCTCCTTTTAAGTTTATGTTAATCTATGAATTTTTATTTTTATTTTAAAAAGATTATTAATATTAAGTTAGAGAATATTTACCGGAAATGAAAAATTTATCCTCTCCCCCTGTTCTCTTCGTAACCTAATCCCCAAACATTGCTAAAACAATGGGGATGCTGAGGGAGGGAAAAGATAATCATGATGTTTGATTGGTTCATGAAAATTGTGATGGCGCTGCTTTCCATGGCAAGAATAACAGCGTGTTGTAATTTTTGCTCATCCTGTAATAAAATTCAAGCTACAGACTGTATGTTGTGTATTGGGCAGCATTGAAACCTTTCCTCAATGCTATAAAGTTTCACAATAAGCCATGTTTAATGTTCATAGTGGCAGCAATGCTATGGAACTAGTAATTCCTTTCTTGGATAGTAGCCTTTCCATGGTGGAAAGGAAGTAGTAGACATGTGGACTGTGGTTTCAGGAATACAGGGTAAGACAAAAGAAATTGATTTTACAAATGTTCCTTGACTTTTTACCTTCCTATTCTCAATGATTGAAGTTGGGAATTTCAGAAATTTCATTTCAAACAGTAAAGTAGTTGAAACTTGATGCATAGTATCAAGTACCTGGGAAAATGAGGAAAAGGGGCAATGTATAACGGTATTTTTATAGTTTTTTGTTAGTTTGTTAGTGTATAGGAATGAATTAATAATTATGCTTTTGGGCAATTTGCATTCCTCTTTGTTTCATTCATAGGCCATTTGGCATGAAATAAATTTTACTCCCATTGATTGTTTTCATCCTTTCACTGTTTTTATGTCGTGCACTTATTTGCCCCCATCCCTTTTAAATTCCTTTAGTTGCTTGCTTTGGTTTATAACCTCAGTGCTTTGTGTTAGTACAAGAACTTTTTCTTCATTGAATGAAATTTCTTCTACATGAGTTAGGAGCTTTGGGAAAGTTGATTTACTCATCTCCATAACTGCTAATATTAAAGAAATGGAAGACCATACAAATGGTCAGAGTAATCATATTAATAATCTCTGGTAAATCACAATCTGTGTAATTTTTCTTTTTTTAAATTATTTAAGACCACAAAGTAGACTAAAATGCACAGATGACAAACGGTTTTTTGGAAGTGATATGATCTCCTGCAAACTCTTTTCTCTTTGAACACATCATAATAATTTGCTTTTCTTGAAATGTTTTTAATGAGTAAGATCACTATTCTCCAGATTTCCATTTATAATACTTTGCTGATGGTGGGTTTTTCTTGGTGAAAATTTTTGTTGTAGGCTGGGGTAGTGGAGGAACCAGACAGAGAAGCTCTAACCCAAGCATGGAAGTCTTGGATGGAACAATACATAAAAGTCAGTGGGAAAGTTCCACCTGGCAATGAATCAGGAAATGCCACTTGGGTGAGGCAGCCACCTAAAAGGAAGCCTGATCTTCGATTAACACCTGGTCGCCACATGCAGTTAACTGTCCCTCTTGAGAATCTCATTGACACCTTGGTTAAGGAGAACAAGGTAGTTGCATTCATTAAGGGCCCTAGAAGTGCTCCATTATGTGGATTCTCACAGAGGGTGATAGCCATTCTTGAAAGTGAAGGAGTAGATTACGAGAGTGTAAATGTGCTGGATGAAGAGTATAACTACGGATTGAGGGAAACACTTAAAAAGTATAGCAACTGGCCCACATTCCCTCAGATTTTTCTGGATGGTGAACTTGTTGGGGGTTGTGATATATTGACCTCTATGTATGAGAAAGGAGAAGTGGCTAGCGTGTTCAAAAAATAATTGTAAGTTACCTGCATTTGGGCATTCTTTTTTAATTGGGGGGATAGGAGTAGGGAGTGGGAGACTATGGGATTCATGCTTTGTTGTATTAATTAATCTTTTCTATGCATGGAGAGAAGAGAAAAAGAAAAGTAAAAATTAGCTATGTATATTGCTTTTTATAGAAAATGCTTGTCTTTTTCGGTTACGGTCTGTGCACAAATCTGATTTGCATTTCATCCAGGACTTTGTAAGATAAATCCGAACTTTTATTTCCAGATCATTAATGCCTCAAACTTGTTTTTATTTATAACTTGTACGGGAAAAGAAACAAGATGTCAATTGATGACCTTATTTACTACTTTTTATTTATTACTTACTATCAATTTCTGTATTTTAATTTTTGGAAAAGTTTAATGTAATTTTTATGAGTAACGTGTACAAGTTATTTTAGTTTATGAAAAAAGTTTAAATCATTTTATTATTTCAATTTTTTAAAAGTATTCAGGAGGATATTTTTTAGATAGGACTTATAACGAGTCAAAATGTCTATTTTGCACTATTAATTGTTATATTATTAAATGAACTTTCCCGTCTGTTTAAAGTGATGTTATGATTATCTCAATTGAACTTTAGAATTAATACTTTTTCATGGTTTTGCATGATTTAATTTGACTACAAAGCATTCACTGTTTTGGTTTAGTGACAGTAATTTTACATTAGATCGATGCGTTCAATACTTTTCATGACAGTATTGAAGAATCTCGTACACACTAGTATTAACTTCAGTAAAAAAGATAGCATGTTGGATATTAATCCAATACTACGGATGAAGATGATTTCGTTCCTAACACCTTCATTTGAGAGAGGAAGACATTTTGTCCCACCCCTTTAATAATTTCAATCTTCTCTTTGGAAACGGTCTTGTGGTTGGAAATTAGACAAACACACTTCTCACGGCAAAGACTTCTTAGAAGTTTGAAATAATGGAAGCACAAACTCTCCTGAATTTTGCTTTGTTGAATTTTCTCAGAAGTATGGCATTTATTGGTAGGAAGTGGAAGGAAATGAGTTCATAGCTGCTTAGAAATGAGGTTGGATGTTGTAGTGAGTTTGTTGTATTTTGTGGCACTTGGTATACTTGAACTCAAGAGTTATCTCATCACTAGATGGGGGGAATGAGCAAAATGAGTTGAAACTGGGTTTATGGGTTGATAATAGAAGTAGCAATTGGAATGCTTTTTCTGAACCTCGATACTTTCTTCGTGTACCTTCACAGGAGAAGAAGGAAAATTACCATTTTACTCTTTTTCATTCTTTTCATCTTTCATTTTTTTTTCATCTTTGCATTTATATCCGTCTTTACCTTCTCGCATTTCTAATGAGATAATCATCTTAAATATAATTTTTTATTCCGAAATCCATAATAATAAAATTATATTTCAAGATTGTATAGTATAAAAAAATTATATATTCTAAATTATGTAATTTATAATATAAACTTATATTTCAAGATTGCATAACATAAAAAGATTATATATTATGAATTACGTAAACTATAATATGAATGGATTGTACAATTTAAACTTCACAAAATTGTATTTTGAATTACACAATTCAAAATGAATTTTTTTATATACTCTTCATTGTGTGATTTGGAATATAGTTTTTTCAAGAATATTTTAGTATTTTTTGAATTATACACGTGCAAGAATAAGTACTCTAACAATTGTTATGCTTGAAACATAGTGACTGTTCTAATAAATTAAGGGATCCTCCTTTGATTAACGAATCATTGTTTAGTCCTTAACGAATCATTGTTTAGTCCTTTTGAAAGGATAATTATTTTTTTTTATCCCATCAATTACTTCTTACACCATCAATGAGAGAAAAGGATAATGCCCTTTTGGGTTAACTAATCGGATAACAGGTTCAATGGTTGACTAATCAAAGATAACTAATCCATGTTTTTCTTCAAACACTTAATGAAGAAAGATAAGAGGGGTAGCATTCAAACTAGGAGCCGAGTACAACTGAAAAGCTTGAAGGTATGCCTAACTATTGGGATGAAGTTGTGACGGGATTACATTCAGAGCCCTAAGTACTCTCATAATAAACTCATTCAAAGAGAAGACAGACATGGATGTCCTTTATTACACAAGAATAAAAGTAGAAAAAGTCTAAGACCGAGTTTCCTCATCCATGATATACAAGGTTGGATGAAGAGCAACTACAAAGTGAAAAAACATTGTCAGCTACTGACGATCCACTATTTCTACACTATCAAGAAACTATCTTAAAGACGACGATGTCCTAAACTTGGAAGTCGTCCAACGAACTTCAGAATCCACCCAGTCATTATTAGAAGCAGCAACTTCATTGCCACCCCCATTATTATTATTATCACCAACGACCAGTGATAACTCGACTCCCTTAACATTCCTTTCGACCTCTACTGAATAATGAATCGACCTTACAAAACTACTATTGCTAATAGAACCACCAATATGACTAACCTCTCTATCTTTAAGACCCGCTCATCTAGTCAACTCTGCAGATCCACCCAAAGACCCTAAAGATGAATAAGTATCAAAAGCGAAGGAAGTCATTTATTTACCTCAAAAGAGCCGACAACGAGAAAGGTCGAATCGAAAATAAGACGGACCGACAACAACTACGTGCGATTGCAACTTGAAATGACCTACCAATCCCCTATTTATAGGAACCAGAGGCAGACGAACCGTCACACCTTCTCTACCGTCAAATAAACGACCTATCAACGACCCATATACCATGACCTTTCACATCAAGAATTGGCGCAAAACGTGATCATCGTTCCCCTTGAAAGGTCATTGCACTTCCTCGAACCCGAACTACACCAATGCCGACCGGTTGCAACTGCTCAACCCTCACCTTCCCCTTCAAAAACACCTTAATTTAAGTCATCCTTGGACAGACCATTATAGGTCAACAATATGTCCAAGGTGACTTCGGGGGCTAGTGTACTCCCCGGTTATCAAGACAACCAAAAAGGTTTGTCATTACCTCAACCTATGCTTTTCCTCACCAACCAAACAGTCATCGTCTTACACAATGACATCTCGGTCAGATTAGAGGCACGCACCCTGCTGGCAAGCTACACCCAGAAATGAGTTTGCACCAATTAACACGAATTAATCAACATCCTAATCAAGATTAAGAAGGTGGTTGGGCTTACATGGGCTTGGGCCTTTATTCTACACAACGAAGCCCATTTGCAAAGCCTATAAATAGAAGGTTGCTCTCACAATAAAAGGTAATGTAATGTAACTCTGATTCAAAACACTTAACTACTTGAGCCAATCACTTACTTTAGCATCGGAATACTTGTAGAGACCCCTCTTGAAACTGAGGATATCAAGAGAAAAGAGAAGAACCAGATGACCAAAGTTAGAGTGTCTGACCGACCGAAGACAAGTGAAAGAGGTTTGCCTGACCTTGTAATAACAGAGTCTTTTAAAGTTATAACAAAAAATTGATTCATATATAGTAGTTTGAGTGCAATATAAAAAATAAAAGATCTCAACATAAAAGCTAGCAACTTTTTAAAAATTATGATACAATGAAAAGAACATTTACACATCATTTACGAATGAACAACTTTCAAAGCTTATAAATAAAAAAAAAATCTTTTTGTATAGAAATAATTAATGAACAAAATATATAATTGCATACATTATTGTTATATGATTCATAAAGCATATTTGTTCATAAAGTGTTAAACTGTCTTGTTTGATGAGAGTTGAAAATGTTCTTTAGATTATAATTAAATCTTTTAGGATTTCTTGAAATAGAATTAAATGTAACTCATGTTGAATGAATAAGTATAAAACAATTGTTCATTACAATGTCTACTATATATTTATATTAATATTTATTTATTTTTCATAAGATTTGTGAAATCTTTGTGAATCATTTTTGAACTACTACTAGATGTTGCTCAATAGACCATTTATTTTTATTTACTCTGTCTAAATGTTTTGAGTTTTATTCAACCAACTTTCTAGAGTTAACATATTATTTCAGTGGCTACTTCATCCAATGCTAGAGTGATTGATGTGCTTGAGATGTTGAATGGGCTAGAAAATAATGAGAAAAAAAAGTGCAACAATTATGCAATTTACATTAAATGGAAACAAAAGCAAAGAATGGATAACAAAGTTGAAATGAATAAGAGACTTGCATCAATTATATATGTCTATAATTCACCCTTATAAAAGGATAAAAGACAATAACAAGCTAGTACAAAACAAAAATCTAATTGAATTAATAAATATAATTATTACTAGGACATCAATGGTTTACAACTCCATTAGATCATTTATTCACGGATGCTCCACTACAAAGCGACCAACATATGAAAGATTTAAGTAACTAAGATCAACAAAACTTCATCTTGGACTGTAATCCCTTTAACTTATAATTATTCTAGCAATTAACATTCAACAAGTTCAAATAATGCACAAACTTGCTCTTAAAAACTAGCATTGCAAAATATCTCCAAGATTCTCTTTATTGTCAATTCTTTTCACTTTAATCCCCTTCCGTTAATGAATAAAGCTATGTCTAATGTTGATGTATTTTATCTTTTCATGTTGAACATGATCCTTGGTCAAGAAAATTGCACTTGGAAGATCATAGAAGATTATTGTCTTATGAGAAAATCCAAGGTTATTCGTCAATCCTTTCAACCTAATATCAACCGTAGTAATTTATGCTAATGTCATATACTCTATTTTAGTGACGAAACTATTGTTGGTCGAAGAATATTTTTACAACTAACCAATAACCTACCAATTATAAATGAGTAACCAGTAACAAATTACCTATCATCCATATCTACAACTTAATTAGATCCAACCAAAGTCATCGAAGAATCACTTTTGAAGATGATATCATTATCCTAGGTTCCCTACAATTGTTTAGAAATATGCTTCACTACTTTCTAATGTGTCTTCCCAAGATTGTTCTATATCCACTCACCATGTTGACTACTTGAGCAAAGTCTAGTATAATGCACACAATTGCATACATCAAAACATGAGTCATATATTCTCTTTTTAGTCAATTGGAGTATAATTAGGCCGTGATAAGTGTATAGATGTTTTTAGAGACGTGCTTATGGATTTAACACCTTTTGTCCCAAACAATATTAATACCATTTGAATGTACCTTTCTGACACAAAAAGAAAAAAAAAAACTTCTTCTAGACTTAAATCCCTCGTGATCTCTATGTTTAAAATCTCAACAAGGACCATATCTTTCATTTCAAATTCATTATCAAATAGTGACTTCAAATTTCTGATCTCAACCTTGTCTTAAGATGTTATCAACATGTTGCCGGGACATAAAAATAAAAGGAAAAATTCATCATTCTTCACCTTCTCCACCTTCTTATGATGGACAAACAAATCATAAGAACTTCCATTGTATCCTTGGTAGATGATTAAATTAATTGAATATTTTCTATCATTTTTTAGGAGATTGTTTCATCTATACTACTACCTTTTTAGCTTACACAGATTATTCCTTACTAGTCACTTCAAAACCTTCTGATCGTCACATCAGAATATCTTCTTCCAATTTCGCCATGGAAGAAAGTCCTCTTTGATACATTCCTCTAAAAATGTGCAATGCCAATTACCCTCATTAGCACCTCTTGCACCACTTCAACCACTTCACTTACTCACCATCACATCGTTTGAAAGAAAAAACAATCAAAATAATACTAGATAACCTCTTTATTGATACAAACAAAAGAATACAACTCTCACAAAGGAACAACTTGTTCCTTTCACATAGGTTACACTTGTCAGAAATTACAACTTTCACTCTACCCCCTCTCATTAGGTTGGTCTTATTAAATAGACCAACCACTCTAATTTCTCTAACAACCTTAACCGTCCCCCATATTATTCTCTTTCCTCAATCTTCTTTTATAGTATACTTTTAATTCATTTTTCAGATTCTTCTCCTGTTGAATTGATTTTCTAACATTACTCCCCCACCAAAATCCACCTTGTCCTCAAGGTGAAATTCAGGGAATTGTTCCTGTATGATTACTGCATCTTCCCACGTAGCAGCTTCCTTTCTCCTTTTTTCCACTATATTAGAACCTGCATCACTTTTTCTCCCTACCTGTTCAATTCCTGAGTCTGCAACACTTGTACTGGCACCATGTTTTCTCCTCGTCCTTATAAGCTTGGTGTTAATTCTAATTCCACATGTACATTCTCGATAGCCCGTTTAAGTTGAGAAACATGAAATACTGGATGTATCTGAGCCCCCTCAGTTAATTGTAGCCTATAAGCCACATGTCCAATTTAAGCGATTACTCTAAAAGGATAGTAATAACATGTAGCTAGCTTGGGGTTGGTCCTAATTGGCATTGATTGTTGTTTGTGTGGCCTAATCGGCATTGATTGTTGTTTGTGTGGCCTAATCTTTAAATAAACTTCATCTCCTACCTTTATTTCTGTTGGGTTTCTGTGATGATTAGCGAACTTTGACATTTGATCATGTGCTCATTTTAAATGGAACTTAAGTTGTTTCAAAGCTTCATCCCTAGACATTAAATCTTGTGCCACCGCCTCTACTATTGTCTCTCCCGGAATGTAACGAGCCAATGATGGCATTGTTCTCCCATACACCACTTCAAAAGAAGTGCATTTCGTAGCTTCTTGATAACTGGTGTTGTACTAATACTCTGCCTATAGCATGAAATGCATCCCAGTCTTCGATATTCTGAACAAAAAAACCTCAAATAAGTTTCTAAAATTTGAAACCTTTGTTTGCCCATATGATTCTGGATGAAAAGGTGTACTCATATTTAACTTTGTTCTTTGTAAATTGAACAACTCCTTTCAAAACAAACTCATGAAGAGAGAATGTCTATCACTCACAATAGAGGTTGGAGTTCCATGCAGCCTAACCCCCTCCTTCACAAATATATCTGCACAAACCTTATATCTCTCCCTTATACGAAAAGTCATGGTCAATGTTCTCCAATTTACCTTCACATCTCCCAACGAGGCCAACCATGTAACCCTAAAATGACATCCACTCCTCTTAATTCAGAAAGATAAAATCTTTACTTGATAACATGTTTCTCTAATCTTACTATCACTTCTTTGCAACATCCTTTAGTACCTCTTCGAAGCCCATCACCCAATTTTACAATATATACAGGTGTATCTTCCTTATCTAGCCCCAACTCTTTCACCAAATATGTTGATATAAAGTTATGGCTAGCTCCGCTATCTATCAATATTAACACCTTCCTCCTTCTAATCTCTCCCTACATCTTCATGGTATGTAGTTGGGTTAGTCCTCCTGTTGACAGCTCCGACAAACTCATTTTGGGGCCCTCTTTTGTCTCCCGACTTTCACTCTCACATCCGCTTCTTCTTCAATCTCTCTGTATTTGGGTTTCTTCTTCATGTTCCTCCTTTTCTTCCCCACATATCACAACCCTCAAATTTTTATCAGAACATTAATGTCCATAACCATAGGATCCTTTGTAGTGAAACTAACGACCCTCCTCCCTTCTTTTCACGTATTCAAGATACGGCAAGGTTTTGGTTCCTCTATTCTTCATCCCCTCTCCTCTATACGCACTGGATCTCATGTCGCTTGTAGCATTGAAAGGTTCCTTCCTTGCATTACTAGCAGTGCTGGATTGTCATGTTTTACTAACTCCTTTATACTTTTCTAACTTTACAATCACTCTTAAACTCCCTGTATACCGAAAATGAGAAGACCGATAACTCTCCACTCCTCCCCCATCAAAATTTGACATCTTCTCCAAGTCCAAAACAATGTCCATAGCTCTCGTCAACTCCTTAGGGTCATGTGGACAAATTTGATGCCTAATTTGGGATTGTAATCCTGCCAAGAAATACCCCATCAATTGTTCTTTTGTGAGGGTTGGGGCTTATCACGTCCACCAAATCTTCGGATCAATGCTTCAGTAAAACTCTCCCAAGATTGATTATTGGTCTTCTGTTTCCAAAACCGCAGCCAGTAGCTTTCATTACCTTCCATACTTATGAATGCTATCGTTAATTTGTCCTTGGCAACCACTTCTTGCACCTCAAAAAATTTCTCAACCCTTAAAATCTATCCTTGTGGGTTCATTCCTTAAAAACAGGTAATTTCACCCTCCTGGTCCACATTTTAGCCCTTTCTTCTTCCTCCTCTTCAAAATTGTTTCCTATTTCAGCACTTCTTTCTCTTCTTTCTTCACCATTGATGGAATTTTCACCACCCTCTGAGTTTTTATCCGCTTTCTTGAAATCTTTTAACATTTCTTTGATCTCTGTTAAGTCCGGTAGGCCTTCTTTGACCATGCCCGTGTCAGTCTTCAACTCCACAATCACCTACCTTGTTCGCTAGCCCACTTTTCTAATACATTCAATCACCCTTCCATTTTGCCTTACGCGACGCACCTTCATTCAAAGATGACCAAACTGATATGTTCCTTTAAAAAAGTGCAATCCCAACTACCCCACTAGCACCTCTTGCACCACTTCGACCACTCCATTCACTCACTGCCACACCGTTTGAAAGAAAAGCAATAAAAAAAAATACTAGATAACCTCTTTATTGATACAAACAAAAGAATACAACTCTCACCAAGGAACCACTTATTCCTATCACATAGGTTACACCTGTCAGAAATTACAACTTCCACTCTACCCCCTTTCACTAGGTTGGTCTTACTAAATAAACCAACCTCTCTAATTTCTCAATAACCTTAACCGTCCCCCACATTATTCTCTTTCCTCAATCTTCTTCTATAGTATACTTTTAATTCATTTTTCAGATTTTTCTCCTATTGAATTAATTCTCTAACACTCTTCATGCCAAGTTTTTGAAGCTCCATGTCTAACATTTTTACTGGAGTTAAACAAACTTTGATGGATGTGTGCTCTACAGTTAGAAAATCTCATTACAGTATGGCCCTTCCTTTTCGTTAGAAGTCTTAGCTACCAATTGAGCTTTAAACTAACAAACACTGCTATAAAATTTCTTAGGTGCTTTACCATCAAATGCTCCATAAGTAATCTTCTTCTTTAAAATCTACTTAAAACCAATGACACTTATGCCTCTAAATGAGTTCACTAGCTCTCAAGTCTCATTTTTTTTGTAAAGACTACATCTCCTTATGCTTAAAACTACCCATTTGTCAACTTTTGCACTAGCAATTACATCATGGAATATAGTTAGTTCAAATAACTCCACTTCTTTCACTATTATCATTGTATAATCTAGACTATCATGAAAATCATATCTTTCGAGTTGTTGTCATTACCTTTAAGACTTTTGAATTTTGCTCATGGTTTGGTTCTTCACTAACTAGTCATTTCGACACTCGCTTAATTTCATTAAAAACTTCATTAAACATAACATCTCTTCTCAATGTCACTCGTTTCTCTACTTGACAACTCTATTCTTAAACCTTTCACTTCATTCCCATAACTTATAAACACTTCCTTCTTAGATGTGTGGACAAGTTTAAATTCATCAATAGACGAATTCTTCCAGCACCTCCACGATCTTGTCCTACACCTCCATACTAAACTTGAAAAGTCTATTATACCCTTAGTCTAATATTACAAAATCCAACAGTACACTCCACCCCTTGTGACAAATTATATAAACTAGATGGAGTGCCATCCGATTTACATTCTATTTGAAAATATAAATCGGGTGACACCTCATCCGATTTACGTCTTGAAAAATTATATAAACCGTCTTGAAAAATTATATAAACCGAATGAGATACCATCCGGTTTACATTTCCAAATAGAATGTAAAGCGGATGACA